>RCNG010000041.1_pt1 | contig 46298 bp, 34 predicted proteins | sample 2041371 | NCBI WGS metagenome assembly RCNG01 (sample SAMN09708227, study PRJNA481090) | Marine sediment metagenome, whole genome shotgun sequencing project. | biome: marine sediment; feature: ocean; material: sediment; isolation source: Sewage treatment plant 1 marine sediment (STP1) ... | reverse complement strand
ACGCGCATATCATCTACGCCAAGTCCTGGTCGTCGACACGCCATTACGGCGATCGGCTCGCCGACGAGAAGCTGCGCGAACAACACCTCGACTGGTGTGTGGACGAACCCTGGTTTGGCAACGCGAAAAAAGATTGCCGTTTTATGCATTGCCTGCCCGTTCGCAGGGGTGTCGTTGTCGCGGACGCTATTCTCGACGGCCCACGCAGCGTCGTCATACAAGAAGCTCGCAACCGCATGCTGGCGCAAATGGCCGTGCTGCACCAGATGTTGGGGGGCGGACAATGACTTCTAAAGAAGATCGGGCGATTGTCGTATCGGCCCTCAAGCACGCCGCCCCGTACATTCGGCTCTTCAAGAAAAAGGTCTTCGTCATCAAGGCCGGCGGCGAGATATTCGCGGACGCCGCCCAGACCCGCGCGTTTATGGAGCAGGTCGGCCTTCTGCACCAGGTGGGCATCAAGGTGGTGCTGATTCACGGCGGCGGACCGCAGTCGACCAAACTCGCGGCAGCACTCGGACTCGATACCAAATTCATCGAGGGCAGACGCGTGACTGACGGCGCGTCGCTTGATGTCGCGACGATGGTTCTCAACGGGCAGATCAACACGCGCATCCTTGCCGCCTGCAGGGATTTGCAGGTTCCCGCGGTGGGCATGAGCGGTGTCGACGCGGGCCTGATCCGTGCACACCAGCGCCCGCCGGTAGAGCGTGACGGCGAAGACACCGTCGACTACGGCTATGTCGGTGATATCGACGGCGTCGATGCCGATGTGCTTCGCAAGCAGCTCGACAATGACCTGATGCCGGTCATCAGTCCATTGTCCTGTGACGAGTCGGGCACGCTGCTGAATATCAATGCGGACACCGTCGCCGCCGCGATCGCCGCGGAGCTCGATGCCGAAAAGCTGATACTCGCGACCGGTGCGGCAGGCATCCTGGAAGACATCACGGATCCGAACTCGCTGATCAGCTACATGGACCGTGCGGCGCTAAAGAAGTTGAAAGCGTCCGGAAGTCTGGCGGATGGCATGCTCCCAAAGGCGGCCGCCATCGACGCAGCGCTGGCCAACGGCGTACAGCGCGTTCACGTTATTTCCTACAAGCTCGCCGACAGCCTGCTTCTCGAGGTCTTCACTAACGAAGGCACCGGCACGCTGGTGGTCGACGACACTACGGCGCTGACACCGGCCGAGCAGGCGGGCAGCTCGTGAGCAGGCTCTGGGAAAAAGGCCTGCCGCTGGATGAGCGCGTGCTGCGCTACACGGCGGGCGAGGATCACCTGCTCGACGCTCGACTTGTTCCCTACGACGTACGCGGTTCGATTGCGCATGCTGAGATGTTGGCCAGCACCGAACTCATCAGCGACGCAGACTGCACTCAAATTCGCGAGGGGCTGCAATCTTTGCAGAGCCGCTTCGAGGCCGGTGAATGGCAAATCAGTCTCGATGACGAAGACGTGCACACGGCGCTTGAGACACGCCTGACGGCAGACATCGGTGCGGCCGGCGGGCGCCTGCATCTCGGGCGCTCGCGTAACGACCAGGTGCTTACCGCTTTGCGACTCTATCTGCGCGACACGGCGCACGACCTGACGACGCGCGTTGACGCGCTCAGGTCGGCGCTTGGCGAACTTGCCGGTCGCCAGGGTGAGATCGAACTGCCCGGTTATACGCATATGCAACATGCCATGCCTTCGTCCGTCGCACTCTGGTGCGGCGGCTTCGACGAAGGCTTCGCCGACGCAATCGACGGACTGCAGGCGGCGTCCAGGCGCATAGACAAGAACCCCCTCGGCAGCGCCGCCGGCTACGGCACGCCGGGCCTGCCGCTGGACCGCGACAAGACTACCGCCTCGCTCGGCTTCGCCACCACGCAGTCGCCGGTCACATCCGTGCAGCTGTCACGCGGCAAAGCCGAAAGCGCGCTGCTTTTCGAGATCACTCTGCTGATGCAGGATCTTGGGCGCATGGCCAGCGATCTCCTCATGTTTTACACGCAGGAATTCGCGTATATCACGCTGGCGCCCGAGGTCACAACAGGCTCCTCGATCATGCCGCAGAAACGCAACCCGGACGTCCTCGAGCTGCTGCGCGCATCCTCGGCAACGGCGCATGCCTGCCTCGACGAATCACTGATGATTACGGCCAAGCTGCCATCCGGATACCACCGCGATTTGCAGCGACTGAAATCGCCGCTGTTTAGATCCATCGATCTCGCCGTGGACAGCGTCGACATCATGGCCTACCTGCTTCAGGGCCTCGAGTTCCGTCCTGAAAATATCGAACTGGACGAGGGAATCTTCGCGACCGCCGAGGCCTACAGGCTGGTTACCGAAAACGGCATACCGTTTCGCGATGCTTACCGGCAGGTTGCGAAGCGGTATGCAAAATGATGCCCTATTCCAGCTGCAGGACTCTATAATCGCTGATTGGTAATTACGGGGCTCAGAAATGAAACGTCTTATATTTGCGCTAGCCGCGATCTCGTTTGTCTTGCCGTTCGCTGGTTGCGGCCAGAGCGGTCCACTCTACCTGCCGGGCAACCCGAGCAAACTCGAGACGCTGCCGCCCAAACCCACAGAAGAAGAAGAAGAAAAAGAAGAGAACGAAGGCGGCTAGTATTCTGATGACCGATCTCGTTCTTATCGACGGGTCATCGTATCTGTACCGCGCCTATCACGCGTTGCCGTCACTCAGTAACGCAGCCGGCGAGCCGACTGGCGCACTGCACGGCGTACTGACGATGATTCTGAAGCTCGTTCGCGAAGAGCGACCTGGGCATGTTGCTGTTGTTTTCGACGCGCCCGGAAAGACGTTTCGCGACGAGATGTACGCGGAGTACAAAGCCAACCGCCCGCCTATGCCGGATGATCTGCGCGCGCAGGTACAGCCGATACTGGACGCCGTCGAGGCAATGGGTCTGCCGCTGCTGCGTGTTACGGGAGTAGAGGCCGACGATGTCATTGGCACACTCTGCGTGCAGGCAGCGCACAAGGGGCTTAGCACCCTGGTTTCGACCGGCGACAAGGACCTGGCGCAGCTGGTCAACGATCACGTAACGCTGATCAACACGATGAACGAGTCCAGGCTCGATCGCGACGGCGTCAAGACGAAGTTTGATGTCTACCCGGAACAGATCGTCGACTATCTGGCCCTGGTCGGGGACAGCTCTGACAACATTCCGGGAGTGCCGAAAGTCGGCGCTAAGACGGCGGCGAAGTGGCTTAATCAGTACGCCTCTGCCGACGACATTGTCGAGCACGGTGACGACATCAAGGGGGCGGTCGGCCAGAGTCTGCGGGACAACGTCGAACAACTGCGGCTCTCACAGTCGTTGGCCACCATTCGGAAAGACGTTGACCTCGATGTAACGATCGACGACCTGAAGCCGGCAGACGCTGACAAGGACGAATTGCGCAAACTGTACAGCCGCTATGAACTGCGCTCGCTGCTCCGGATGCTGGACGAGGTTGCCGATGAGCCGGCGGCGCCGACCGCGACGAAGAAGGGGCACTATGAGACGGTCCTTACGTGGGATGCGTTCGATCCCTGGCTGAAGAAAATCAACAGCGCCGGACTGACCGCGTTCGATACCGAGACGAACAGCCTCGATTACATGGAGGCGGAAATTGTCGGCTTGTCGCTGGCTGTGGAAGACGGCGAGGCCTGCTACATCCCGGTTGCGCACGACTATCCGGGCGCACCTGACCAGCTGCCACGCGCCGAGGTACTCGAGAAGCTGAAGGGGTTCCTGCAGGACGACCACAGGAAGAAGGTTGGCCACCACCTCAAATACGATGCCCACATTCTTCGTCGTTACGACATTGTGCTCGCCGGCATGCAATTCGACTCGATGCTCGAGTCCTACGTTCTCAACAGTGTCGCCACGCGGCATGACATGGACTCGGTCGCAAAACACTACCTCGGCAAGGATACGATTCATTACGAAGACGTCGCGGGAAAAGGGGCCAAACAGCTAACCTTCAACCAGGTCGACCTGGAAACAGCTGCCCCCTACGCCGCCGAAGACGCGGACGTCACGCTGCAACTGCACGAGGCCCTTTGGCAACAGCTCGGCGAGCAACCGTCACTGCAGAAGGTCTACGAGGAAATCGAGCAGCCGCTTGTCGATGTCCTGCTGGAGATGGAAGAACTGGGCGTACTTGTCGATCGCAGCATGCTGACAAAGCAAAGTGGCGAGCTTGCGAAGACCATGGCGAAGCTGGAAAAAAAGGCGCACGAGCTCGCCGGCGGCCCTTTCAATCTCGGTTCACCCAAACAGCTGCAGCAGATTCTGTTCGAACGACTGGAGCTGCCGGTCATCAGAAAGACACCGAAGGGGCAGCCGTCGACGGCCGAAGACGTGTTGGTCGAACTGGCCCATGACTATGACCTGCCCGCCGTCATTATCGAGTATCGCAGCGTCAGCAAGCTCAAGAGCACCTACACCGACAAACTGCCCCTGCAGATCAATGAACGCACCGGGCGTATCCATACCTCGTATCACCAGGCGGTGGCGGCAACCGGGCGACTGTCTTCGACCAACCCGAATCTGCAGAACATCCCGATTCGGACCGAAGAGGGTCGCCGTATCCGCCAGGCGTTCGTCCCGCCCAAAGGCCGGGTCCTTCTGGCTGCCGACTACTCACAAATCGAGCTCCGAATCATGGCGCACCTGTCAGCGGACGACGGCTTGCTGGGCGCCTTCGCGCAAGAGCTCGACGTGCATCGCGCGACAGCAGCGGAGGTCTTCGAAATAGCGCTGGAAGACGTGACCACCGATCAACGCCGCTCGGCGAAGGCGATCAATTTCGGCCTGATGTACGGCATGTCGGCGTTCGGCCTTGCGAAGCAGCTTGGCATCGCTCGCGGCGAGGCACAGGCCTACGTAGACCTGTACTTCGATCGTTACCCGGGAGTGAAGGCTTACATGGACGATATTCGACAGACGGCCAGCGAACAGGGGTACGTCGAAACCGTCTTCGGTCGCCGCCTGTACCTGCCCGAGATCAACGCGCGCAACGCGCAGCGCCGACAGTATGCGGAGCGCAGCGCGATTAACGCGCCCATGCAGGGCACCGCCGCCGACATCATAAAGAGAGCGATGGTTACGGTGCACGACTGGCTCAAGGCCGAACAGCCCGGTGCCTGCATGATCATGCAGGTGCACGACGAGCTCGTGTTCGAGGTTGATGAAGGCAAGGTTGATGCCGTGCAGGATCGCGTTGTGGATTTAATGGCCGCGGCCGCCGACCTGTCGGTACCGTTGAAAGTCGACGCCGGCGTCGGTGCGAACTGGGATGAGGCGCACTGAGTCTCGCCCCGAATTCTGCATTGAGCGCGCGGCGAGCCGGACCCGTCGCTTGAGATAAATTTCTTTATTATTCAGTCTATTAACAAATATCGGGAACTGAACCTCCAGTTCTCGCTCTAATTTTCTGAGTGCATTAGTCACTTGCCTGCTAACTCCCTTATGCAGGCTTGCCGCCGGCGACCCCAAGCCGGCTGCGTTTATTGGCCCCGGGGTGGCTTTCTTATTTAAGGCTGCTCCGGGGCTTTCTTATTCGCCGGCCGGCAGACTCAGGAACTCATCCAGTTTGGTCCGCGCCTCCGCCTCACCCGTCCTGTTTAGCGCCGAGAAGTGTTGCACCGTAGCCGAATCTCCGAGCTCACGCCGCAGCTCCAGTAGCGCTTTGGCCGCCTGGCCCCGCTTCAGCTTGTCGGTCTTGGTCAGCAGAATATGCGTCGGCAAACCGACAGAATTGGCAAAGCGCAGCATCTGGCGGTCGTAATCGGTAAGCAGCCGGCGGATGTCGACGATCAGGAACATGCCACGCAGGCTTTTTCGCGTTTCGAAGTACTCGGCCATGAGATCTGCCCAGTGATGGCGCATCTTGCTGGCGACTTTCGCAAACCCGTAGCCCGGCAGGTCGACCAGTCGCCGATCAGCGTTGAGGCTGAAGAAGTTGACTAAACGTGTGCGGCCAGGGGTCTTGCTGGTCCTCGCAAACTGTCGGCGATTGACAATAATGTTGATCGCGCTGGACTTGCCGGCGTTGGAACGGCCCGCGAAAGCAACCTCCGCGCCGACATCCGAGACAAACTGTGCGGGCGCATCGGCGCTCTTGATAAAACAGGCTTCAGGGTACTGTGACATGGGGGTACGCCCTCTGGATTGTGTGTATAATTCGGGCGCTAAGCGATGAACCGGAGCCCGAGTCTGACCGGTTCAGGGTCGCGCAGCAAGACACCTGATGTCTTCCGGTCCCGCGTCGCTTGCTTGTAGCTCGCTCAGACCGTCCAGAGTAAAGCAGCAGTAAAACATGACATTAATCAGGCGAATGCCGCGGCGGTCGCCAGGAAAGTAACGGATAGACAATATGAAGAAGATGCTCGTTTCCATCATCGCGCTGTCAGGCCTCACGCTCGCAGCATTCACAGCTCAGGCGGAGAGTCTCGTAAACGGTTCGATTGAGACCGGCAAGACCAGGTCGCTTACCTGCAATGCCTGCCACGGCGCAGAGGGCAACAGCTTGAACGCTGTCTGGCCCAACATTGCCGGTCAGAATGCACCTTACACCCAGGCGCAGCTCGCGGCGTTCAAGAGTGGTCTGCGCAAGAACGCGCTGATGTCGAGCCAGGCGATGCTCCTGAGCGATGAAGACATGGCCAACCTTGCCGTCTATTTCGAAAGTCTCCCTGGCGCCGTGCAGTCGGTCGCCGATGAGAAACTCCTGGTGCGTGGCGAGGCCCTGTACCGCGGTGGCAACAAAGAAAAAGGCATACCCGCCTGCCTGGCCTGTCACGGCCCGACCGGTCGCGGCAACCCGGCTGCAAAATATCCGGCCCTGAACGGGCAGCATGCCGCCTACACGGCTATGCAGCTCAGTGCTTACGCGGACGGCACACGCGTCGGTGCAGGCAAGGTCCAGATCATGCCTGGCATCGCATCGCAGCTCGACCCGGAAGACATCGAGGCCGTGTCGTCGTACGTGCAAGGCCTGAAGTAAGCCTGAAGTAAGCCTGAAGTAAGCCTGAAGTAATAAGCAATACAACATCACTCGGAATCCCCTATGAAGAACCTTAAATGGATTGGTCCTCTGCTGATTATTGTCTCAGCACTGGGCGTGTACGGATGCAGCAAGGAACAAGCGCCGGCTTCGCCGGTTGAAGATGCCGCGACCGCAGCAGAACAGGCGGTAGACGAGGCGGTCGACGCAGCCGCTGAACAGGCCGAGCAGGCAGCGGACGACACGTTGGAAGTCGTCGAGGAATCCGCATCGGAAGCTGAGCCCGCTGACGAGGTGATCAAGCTTGCGCTCGCGGAGTCTCCGGCCGCAGCACGCGAATGGCAGTTCAAGGAAGGACAGCACTATGTTCGCATGGTGCCGACACAGCCAACCGTTGGTGGCGCCGACAAGATCGAGGTTGCCGAGTTCTTCTGGTATGGCTGCCCACATTGCTATGACATGGAGCCGTTCATCAACAAGTGGGCCGAAGGCAAAGACCCCGGCGTTCGCTTTGTCAAGGTTCCGGCGACCTGGAACTCGCTGGTGCGCCTGCACGCGCAGCTTTATTACACCGAAGAAGTGCTTGTTCGAAATGAGGTCATCAAGGACCCTGCCGGCTTTCGGGAGGCCGTCTTCCAGGAATACCATCGTCGCGGCAATCGCATGACTTCGGAAGATGCAATCCAGAAAATTTTCGCGCGGTTTAGCGTATCCGAGGAACAGTTCCGGAGCACCTGGAGTTCGTTCGAGGTCAATCAAAAACTACGCGTCGCCGATGACCTGTCACGTCGCTACACCATCTCCTCCGTCCCGGCGGTTGTCGTTAATGGCAAGTACCGCTCAGGCGCCGGGGAAGCCGGTGGGTATCCCAAGCTTATGGAGTTGATCGACGAGCTCGTCGCTCGCGAGGGACTGCGCTAGCCGCTTATTGAAAAAAGTTCAGGCGCGAGCGTCCGATCGGTCGGCGCTCAATAATTCTAGCCGCTGTCTTCGGCGATCAGTTTCAGCATACCGTGCGGGCCGCGACGCCAGTACAGTCGCTTGGTAACGACCACGGTGTTACCGCTCTCGCTCGTCGACATTCGAAACCGGCTCAAATACGTTTCGACCTCGATGGTATCCGCCAGCAGCAGAAGGTCATCCACGACTATCGACTGAATGGCCCGGGACTGCAGCGCCTCTGTCTGGAAAGCGATCCACTCCGACCTGTTCATACCCCAGTGCCGGAAGTCCTCATCGTACAACGACAGAAACGCGTGCAAATCACCTTGCTGTCGGCTTTCGACCCAGCGGCCGACAACCGCCTCGAGTTCGCGCCGCAGCACCTCCACCCGGCCTGGCGTTGTCCATTCGACGGTGCGTGCGATAATCACTGGCGTTACATTTGGCTGAAAATAGCCCTCAAGTTCGGCAAGCGTGTCGTTGGCTAACGCGATACAGCCGTCCGTATCGAACGGTGGCCTTTTGCCGCCGCGCCGATCCACGCCGTGCACCCAGATGCCGTCGCCGCGGCGCTGCATGCGTCGATCCAGTGCATTCGGATAGTCGAGCGTGAATGCCGTATAGCCGTATTTCTCGTGCATTCTCTCGGTATCCAGCTGCTCGGTGACGAAGTAGATGCCGAGCGGCGTTTTGCGGTCACCGTCGACCTGTTTATGGTCTCCGCCATCCCCAATCGACATGTAGCTATGACCGCGGTAGCCAAGCCCTTTGGTCGCTCCCTTTTCGAAACGATGAAACCGTGCCGTCGAAGTCTCTGCGATGAACACAGCACTGACTGAATCAGGCAGTCGAAGCACGTATGCCGGCACTTTTTCGTCCGCAGTAGCCGGAGCAACGATGAGAGATATCAGCAACAGGAAAAAACAAACGGATCGCATCCGCTCGATAGTACAGCCTTGCAGTGACCATGCTAGAGTTTGCACCTCTCATGGACCGTCCGAGGTAACGCCGTGAAGCGTCTTTTCCTGTCTCTGTTCTTCATGTCAATAACCACGGCCACGTTGGCCCAAACAGCTGACGAAGCGTTTCAAAACCTGGCTGATGAGTACATCAGCGACCTCGGCAACCTCTCGCCGGTGTACGCGACGCTGCTGGGCGATCACGCTTTGGACCGTCAGCTCGACCAGGTAGACGATGCCGCACGTGCTGAGACGCGGCTACTGCTTAATGATTATGTCGCGGCTTTGAAAGGCATCGATCGCGAGCAACTGTCGCGCGCCAACCAGGTGGATGCGGAATTACTTCTGCATGAAGTCGAGTCCAGCCTCTGGTCGCTCGACGTACTAAAGGAGTGGTCATGGAATCCCCTTTACTACGTCAGCACTGCCGGCAGCAGCATCTACGGACTGATGGCGCGGGACTTCGCGCCGGTTGAATCAAGGCTCGTTAGCGTGACATCACGTCTCGAGCAACTTCCGCGATTCCTGGGGCAGGCACGCAACTCTATCGAGCTGCCACGGGTACCGAAAATTCATGCCGAAACCGCGATACAACAGAACCAGGGACTCCTGTCCATCATAGATTCGATGGTGATTCCTGCTATGGATGGGCTCACCTCCGCACAACAGCAGAGACTGAACGCCGCGATCGAGATCGCGAAGAACGCGATCGCCGACCAACAGACCTGGCTGGAGGAAACGCTGCTGCCGCAAGCCAACGGTGACTTTCGCATTGGCGCCGAGCTGTATGACGTCAAGCTGGCATTTGCGTTGAACTCGCCGATGAGCCGCCGCGAAATCACGGCACGAGCAGAGCAGGAGTACGAGACCGTTCGCAACGCCATGTACGAGGTATCAAAAACCGTCTACAAGAAACGACATCCGTTCACGACGTTTCCAGACGACCCGGATGGGTCTTACAAACAGGCAATTATCCGTGCGGCTCTCGAAGAGGCGTACAGGAAGCTGCCACCGCGCGACGGCATCGTGGACGTCGCCAGGGAGTATTTGCAGCAGGCCATCGACTTCGTTGTCGAACACAATATCGTGGCGATGCCTGACGAACCCGTGGAAATCATCGTCATGCCGGAGTTCCAGCGCGGCGTAACGGTGGCTTACCTGGACCCACCCGGGCCACTGGATGAGGGCCAGTCCGCTTTTTACGCGGTCGCACCGTTGCCTGCCGACTGGACCGAGGAACAGGTCGAGTCTTTTCTTCGCGAATACAACATGCTGTCCATACAGGACCTGACGATCCACGAAGGCGTGCCGGGACATTACTTGCAGCTCGCGCTCAGCAACCGCTATCCGTCGGCGCTGCGCAGCGTCCTTTGGTCAGGAACGTTCGTCGAAGGCTGGGGCGTCTACGCAGAGCAGATGATGATTGCCGAGGGCTACATGAACGAAGATCCGCTGATGAAGCTGATCAACCTGAAGTGGTACCTGCGCACGATCACCAACGCGATCATCGATTCCGCCATCCACGTGGACGGAATGACGCGAGACGCCGCCATGAACTTAATGGTCGAAGGCGGCTTTCAGGAAGAGCGTGAAGCCGCCGGCAAATGGGTGAGAGCCCAACTATCATCGGCGCAGCTGTCGACGTATTTTGTCGGTTACCAGGAGCACCTCGAACTGCGGGCCGCTATGGAGAATCACTGGGGCGATGAATTCACGCTGCGGCGCTATCACGACCAGGTGCTGTCTTATGGATCCCCACCCGTTCGTTTTGTCCGTGCCCTGATGCTGGACGAGCCCGTTCCGGGGCGCGGCGAGTAGCCTGATTTCTGTTGCTATTTTGCAACGTCCCCTCGTATTGGTGCGCAAACAACACTTTTAACAACCTTATGACAGGGCCATATGGGGCTTGACGCCGGAACCCGTCGGGGCGTATACGGCTCAGTTTTTTTACCCTCAAAAACAATGCGTTACATAGCATTGTCCCGCTTCACGCGCGGCTCTCTTTTGCGCTTGGCTAGCCGCCCAAGGCGCTTTTGGGCTGTTGTTTCTTGTTTTTGTCGCTTTTATGTTACGATTTGTTACACGAGGGTTGCCAGAAGTAGCCGCGGGTTTGTAGAAGACGGTGGCGGACGGTGACTCGAGCTCTTAAATCAATCTTCCTACAGAATAGGGGAATAACAAATGACCAGATTTATCAAATCGGTCGCGTCGGTCTCCAGAACATTAACCAGTGGCTTTGCAGCTTTGGTTCTTATTCTGGGACTTGCAACCTCAGCTCAGGCTCAGCAGTCCGGCGGTTCCATTCGTGGCACCGTTTATGGCGCTGATGCCAGCACAGTGGTTGAAGTCGTAGATCAGAAGCGTGGCACAACGAAGTCAAAAGCAGCAGGTTCCGATGGAACCTTCCGTTTTGACGGCCTAACCATCGGCAGTTACGAAGTGCAGGTCCGTCAGGGCGGCCAAGTTGTTGATAGCGCCAAGGTTATGGTTAAACTCGGTAGCGCAACGACGATCTCAATGGCCACGACGGTAGAGGCGATCGAAGAGATCGTAACGACCGGCACACGTGTCGCCGCTCTCGATACGGGTATCGCCGAGTCGGGCCTCGTTATCACGTCTGAAGCCCTGCTCGAAATGCCGGTTTCACGTGATATCGCAGCGGTAGCACTGCTTGCGCCAGGCACGAGTCGTGGCGATTACCGCTTCGGCTCCAGCGGCAACGTTGCTTTCGCCGGCTCATCAATCGCTGAGAACACGAGTTACATCAACGGCCTGAACACAACCAACTTCCGCACAGGTGTTGGCTTCTCCAAGGTACCGTTCGAGTTCTACGATACGCTTCAAATCAAGACGGGCGGTTACTCCGCCAAGTATGGTCGGTCCCTCGGTGGCGTAATGAACGCCAAATCGAAGAGCGGCTCGAACGAATGGGATTTCGGCGTAAACCTCTATTATGAATCAGAGCTCGAAAACGCACCCGATACGTATATTGGGGCAAACCAGCTCGACAAAGATGATGAGACAACGTTCGATGTCTACGTCGGCGGTCCGATCATGAAAGATCGTCTGTTCTTCTACGCACTGTACAGTGATAACGATCAGGACCAGCGTTACGCCGGTTTCCGTAGCAACGACTTCGACTACGAAGTTGCTGAGGGATTCTGGGGCGTGAAGCTCGATGGTTACATCACGGATAATCATCACGTTGAGTACACAGCGTTTAGCGACAAGCGTGACGGGCTGGAAGACACCTATGTTTTCGATCCGGTTACTCAGGCGCGCGGCGCCTACATTGGCCAAACAGTGTATAAGGACGGCGGTGACAACTGGATCGCAAGTTATACCGGTGACATCACCGATAACCTGCAGCTCTCGGTCTCTTATGGCGAGAACGACGCGGACCGCACGACCGCACCGTCTACGGCAGCCATCCCGTACGTCAACCTTTACACGCAGGCTGACGGCTTCAACCAGCAGAACAGTGGCGCAGCTTCGTTCACGGTTAGCGAAGGTCAGGATACTCGTGAGATGACCCGTGTAGATGTCAACTGGGTACTTGGCGACCATGATTTGTCGTTTGGTCTCGATAAAGAAGATGCATTCGCCGATGAGTTCACCATTAACTCTGGCGGCGTTTACTGGGTACTGGATCCGAACAACGAGCTGTATCCAGGCACTTGCCCAGTTGCCGACTGCCCCGAAGGCGTTGTGCGCAAGCGTACTTACAGTGTCGGCGGTTCTTTCGAGACGAGCTCGAACGCTTATTACCTCCAGGACGTATGGACGTACAGCGACAAGTGGACTTTCGAAGCGGGTCTTCGTAACGAAAACTTCGAGAACCTGAACGGTAACGGCGGTATATTCGTCGAAGTTGAGGACCAGTGGGCGCCGCGCCTGGCGGCCGTGTTTGATCCGAATGGTGACGGCCAGTCCAAGTTCTTTGCGAACTACGGTCTGTACTATCTTCCTATCGCAGCGAACACCAACATTCGCATGGCCGGTAATGAGACGTACATCCATGACTGGTTTGCATGGGACGGCACTAGTGTTGACGGCCAGTTCGTACCGCAGAACGTCGGCGCACAGTTCGCGCAGGATGTTTTCGGCGACGGCACCGTGCCGGATACCCGTTCGGTTACCGATAAAAATCTTGATGCGATGTATCAGTCTGAGTTCATCGTCGGCTACGCTCGTACGCTGGAAAGCGGCAGCGAGATCGGCGTCAAGGGCATCTACCGTAACCTTGAGACGACGATTGAAGATATCGCGATCGATGCTGGTGTCATTCGTTACTACAACAGCTCCGGCTCCTGGGATTCCGGTCTCGTTGGTGGTGATACGGTCGAGGACGTCTTCAGCGGCTTTCACCAGTACGTGCTGACCAACCCGGGTAATGCAATGACCGTCTATATTCCGGAGCAGGATGAGAACATCACCCTGTCACCGGAGGTACTCGGTTATCCGGAAGCAGAGCGTCAGTATGGCGCGCTTGAGTTCACCTACGCGCGTCCGTTTGACGGCACGTGGGGACTTGACCTGTCGTACACCTGGTCGCACAGCTGGGGTAACCACGAAGGTTACGTCAAATCTGACAATGGTCAGGACGATGCGGGCATCACGCAGAACTTCGACCAGCCGGGTCTGACCGACTTCTCGTACGGCAATCTGCCAAACGATCGTCGTAACACCATCAAGGCTTTCGGTGTTTATCAGCTGGAAAATGGCGTGCGCTTTGGCGCAAACGTCCTCTACCAGTCTGGTCGTCCGCTTAGCTGCTTCGGTCTTCACCCGACCGACGTATTTGCTCAGGCTTATGGCGACAGTGACTCGCACTTCTGTGACGGCGAAGGCGTCAAGCGCGGTTCGCTGGGTACAACGCCAGACATCGTGACGATCGACCTGAACGCGCAGTATGAGATGGAAGTTGCTAACAGCAACGTGTTGCTGTCTCTCGACATTTTCAACTTGTTCGATGCCGCTAACGCGACAGTGATCAACGAAAATGGCGACCTCGGCGACTACAACAAGGTTCAGCGTTACCAAGAGCCACGTACGCTGCGCCTCAGCGCTCGTATGAACTTCGGAAACTAAGCTGTATCCGATACTGACCTAGGTTCGCCTGGGTTTGGACAGACCCCGCGACAGGCAACTGTCGCGGGGTTTTTTTGTTGGCAATTAGGTACTTGCAGGCGATCATCCGCATGACCCTGATTTGATTTCGCATTTTCTAAACCAAATTCGCGTTTCACGCATCTTATCTATAGGCGGAAGCTCCAGGGTCGCCGCTGTGAGTTAAGATAAACAACAAGAAACAAGAAGCTATTTCGCAATACCCCTGGTACTGCGGAGCGTATTTTTTTGCATTTGTCGGGACCAACAATGAACAAAAAAAGCCTATGGATCGGCATCGCAGTACTCCTGATCGTCGCCGTCATCGCAGTCTTTGCCTTCTCCAGGGGCGGTGACGACATGCTCGAGGTGCAGACCGCAACGATCGGCCGCGAGACGATCGTGCAAAAGGTGAATGCGACCGGTCGTATTCAGCCCAAGACGCAGGTGCGCATCAGCGCCGATGTCAGCGCCAAGATCGTTCAATTGCACGTCGAGGAAGGCGACTGGGTAGAACAAGGCCAGCTGCTGGTCGAGCTCGACCGTGAGCGTTATGAAGCCGAGGTCGAACGCGCCGAGGCCAATGTGCGCTCGGCCCAGGCAAATGCCAAGCTCGTGCGGCAAAACATGTTGAAGACCCAGAAGGACTTCGATCGAGCGCGCGATATCGTCGCTCGCAAGCTCGATTCACAGTCCATGCTGGACGCTGCCAGTGCGGCGTACCAGGTTGAGGTCGCCCGTTACGAATCAGCCCTCGATCAGACTGAACAAGCCAGGGCGTCTGCCAAGCAATCCATGGACAGCCTGGCAAAAACCATCATCTATTCACCCATGACCGGCACCATCAGTGACCTGAACAAAGAGCAAGGTGAGATCGCCATAGGTTCGCAGTTTCAGGAGGACGTCATTATGATTGTCGCCGATCTGACCGACATGGAGGCGCAGGTCAACGTCGACGAGAACGATATCGTCAACGTAGAGCTCGGGCAGACGGCCGAGATCGAGGTTGACGCCTTGTTCGGCGAGACCCTTGAGGGCACCGTGTATGAGATCGCAAATGCCGCCAACTCCAACGACCAGGGATCGCAGAACCAGAAGACCGAGTTCGAGGTAAAGATCTCGATATCCGGAGAAACTTCACGGCTGCGTCCGGGTATGACTGCCAGCGCGGACATCAGCACAAAAACCAGGACAGACGTCATTGGTATTCCTATCCAGAGCGTTGCCGTGCGGACGATCGACCAGCTGACCCTTGAAGGCGAGGAAATTGCCGACGCCGAGAAACGCTTCACCGCCGATGAAGACGGCTTCGTCGAAATTGTGTTTTGCATTGAAGATGACGGCTCAGCTTCGGCAAGACAGGTCGATACCGGCATCCAGAGCGATGACATGATTGAGATCATCTCCGGCGCCGAGGCCGGCGAGCAGGTTGTGACCGGGTCTTATCGTGCCATTTCGTCAGATCTCAGGAACGGCGCAGTGGTCAGGGTCAACAACGACGCCGACGCCGATGCCGATGCCGGCTCCCGGACACGTTGAGCAAGGCTGTACGATGAAACTGACTGACCGCAATGGCAAGATCCTCTCGCTCCAGGACGTGGTCAAGACCTATGAGATGGGCACGCAGCAGGTGCATGCGCTGAGCGGCGTGTCGCTCGATCTGAATCGGAATGAGTACGTTGCGATCATGGGTCCGTCAGGGTCGGGAAAATCTACGTTGATGAATATCATCGGTTGCCTGGACGTGCCAACCAGCGGCAGCTATTCGCTGGATGGCGAAATGGTGGCGAACAAGTCCGAAGGACAGCTTGCGGAAATCCGTAACCGGTTAATTGGTTTTGTCTTCCAGACGTTCAATCTGATTCCCCGCGCCGATATCTTTCACAATGTTGAGCTGCCGCTCGTTTACGGCGGCATTGGCAAGGCAAAGCGGCGCGAACTGGCCGAGCAGGCGATTGAGCAGGTGGGCCTGACTGACCGAATGACGCATAAGCCGAACGAACTCTCCGGTGGGCAGCGCCAGCGCGTTGCTATTGCCCGCGCACTGGTCTTTAACCCCTCGATCATCCTGGCCGATGAACCGACCGGCAACCTGGACAGCAGGACAGGCGAAGAGATCATGGCGATGTTCGACGAACTGCATGCGGCGGGCCAGACTATCATCATCGTTACGCATGAGGACCATATTGCCGATCATGCGCATCGCGTCATCCGGCTGCGTGACGGCAAGGTCGAGAGCGACAAATCTTCAACGGGTGTAGCTGCCGCATGAGACTCATGCCGGACATGCTCGAATCGATGAAGATCGCCTGGCACTCGATCGTCGCGAACAAAGCGCGCGGCGCATTGACCACGCTTGGCATTGTTATCGGCATTGTCGCTGTCACGACAACGATGACCGTCTTCAATGGCATGCAGTCACAATTCATGCAAAGCGCTGGCTCTGTCGGAGCAGACGTCGTTTACGTGTCGCGCAACCCGTGGATCATGATGGGTGACTGGTTCCTGTACCGTAATCGCCCGAATATCGACATGCAGGAGGCGGAGGCGCTGGAACGCGCATTCCGGGGGCGCGCCATTGTAAATCCCAACGTCAATACGCAACGTGACGTGAAGTTTCGTTCGGATTCGATGGGCGGCGTGACCATACTCGGCACCACCGAGAAGATGCTCGCGATATCAAATCGAATTCCGGAGATTGGTCGTTTCCTGATGAACCACGACGTCCGCTCCAAGAAAAATGTCGCTGTCCTCGCATCAGAGGTGGCCGAGGGTCTCTTCGGCGATGTAAGTCCGATCAACAAGCAAATAGACGTCGGACCTTACAAGTATCGCGTAATTGGTGTCCTGGAAGAACTGGGCGGCTCGACCATGGGCGGGCCCAATATGGACCGGCAGATATACATCCCTATCACGTCATTCATCAAATCCTTCGGCGGCCGCCGCTCGATGAATTTCGACGTTGCCGTAAAGGCGCCAAGAATTGATGACCTGGACGACCTCGAATATGAAGTCATCGGCGAAATGCGCAAGATTCGCAAACTAAGACCCGCGGAGGATGCCAATTTTACAATCAACAAACTGGATTCCTTGCTTGGCGCGTTCAATAGTATCGTTGGGGCCGTGCTCGGTATCGGGCTCGTGGTAACGGGCATCGCGCTGTTTGTCGGCGGAATCGGTGTCATGAATATCATGTTTGTCTCGGTAACGGAGCGTACGCGTGAAATCGGAATAAGAAAGGCTATCGGCGCGAAGAACCGCAGCATACTGATGCAGTTCCTGTTCGAGTCCGCGGCGATCTGTCTGTTCGGCGGACTTATCGGCATCGGCATCGCTGCGGTGGTTGCCGTTGGCATCAACGCATCCGGTGTAATGCCGGCGAGCCTGTCGCCCGGCATCATGATTGCGGCAGTCGTTGTGTCCATCGTCGTAGGCGTCGTTGCCGGGCTGGTGCCGGCATTGAAAGGCGCCCGCCTCGACCCAATAGACGCCCTGCGTTACGAGTAATCGACGGAACCGTTATGCAGAGAATTGATACCCTAAGGATGGCGCTTCAGGCGATACGCACGAACCGGCTGCGCTCCGCACTCACGCTCGTCGGCATCGTGCTCGGCGTGGCATCTATCATCGCCGTCATGACGGGTATTACCGTCGTGCAGGGAACGATGGAAAAAGAGATGAGCATCCTCGGCGCGCAAACTTTCCAGGTCCAGAAGTGGCCGTCAGGTCCGTCAACGCGGGAAGAACGGCTTGCGGCTATGGCGTGGCCGCCGGTCACGCTCAGTGATGCCCAGGCCATTCGGGATCATGTCGATGCGGTTGACATAGTTGGCCCGGAGCTTTGGAACCAGGGTAGCTTCAAAGCGGAGTATCGTGGCGAGGAAACCAATAGCAACATATCGGTCGTTGGTGCCACGCCGGAGTACGCGCAGAACAACACGCACTTCGTAGGACACGGTCGCAATGTTTCGCAGCTGGACGTGCACCGCGCAAGCAAAGTGGCCGTGATAGGATACGCGATCTCCCGACACCTCTATCCGTTCGTTGATCCGATCGGACGCGACATACGCGTCGACGGGCGCAAGTACAAGGTTATCGGTGTGTTCGACGAGAAGAACTCCGCCTTCAACGCTTCCTACGACAGCTACGTTCTGATTCCGGTTTCGACGTTTCTCAATATCTATGGCAGCGTGGACGAAGAAGGCTTTCCTCGATCCGTCAACATTACAGTGCATGCCAGGACGCCTGAAGTTATCGACGAAGCCATCGCCGAGACGCGTGCGGTACTGCGACGCAATCGTGGCGTCAAGCGCGGCGAAAATGACAACTTTGAGCATTTCAATTCCGAAAGCTCGATACGCCAGTTCAACGAGATGACGTTAGGCGTGAAGATTGGCGCTGTCGTTATCGGCGCCATTGCGCTGCTGGTCGCCGGCATTGGCATCATGAATATCATGCTGGTATCCGTTACGGAGCGCACCAAGGAAATCGGCATTCGCAAAGCGCTCGGTGCGAAGCCGCGCAATATCCTGATGCAGTTTCTTTTCGAGGCCATTTTGCTATGTAACATTGGTGGCCTCATCGGCGTGTTTCTCGGCGTCGGTATTGGCAACCTTATCGTCACACAGGGCATGTCTTCGTCCTTCGAAGCCGATGTGCCGGTGGAGTGGGCGGTCATCGGCCTGCTGTTTTGCACGACTATTGGCGTCATCTACGGCATCCTCCCTGCCATCAAGGCCTCACGACTGAATCCGATCGACGCACTGCGCTACGAGTAATCCCTGCCAGCGGCGCCCCTTTCCCGACAGAACCTGGCTTTCTTGCACCTCCCCTGTAATAAACAGGGGCCTGAGGAGGTCAACTAGATACAGTCGGGAGTGTTCTCAAGGGGTCCACAGATGTTGCAGATTCAGTCAAAAACCGCGCTCGTCCTTTTCTCAATGCTTGTTGTCGCAGGCTGTAGCGGCGGCAGTGGCGGTGGTGGCAACGCACCAGTAGCGGTCGAAGACACTAGCGAGTGGCTCATCTCAAAAGACTTCGTATTTGATGGCGGGCCTGGTGTTGACGGTATCCCGGCCTTGCAAAGCCCAAATTTCGAGTCTGTATCGACAGTTCTTACGGTCAATCCTGACGATCTGGCCATTGCCGTGAAGCACAACGGCGAGATCAGGATCTATCCCCACGACATCATGGACTGGCATGAGATCGTCAACGACGGTCCCGAAGATGACCCGTTCACGCTGAGCTACTGCCCGTTAACCGGGTCAGCTGTCGCATGGCTGGGCACCGCCAGCGATGCGAACACAACGTTCGGCGTCTCTGGCTTGCTCTACAATTCAAACCTCCTGCTGTATGACCGCGAGACCCGTAGCCTGTGGTCGCAGATGTACGAGGCGTCTGTCACTGGCCCAAGAATCCGGGAGTTGGCTGAGCGAATACAGCTGATAGAGGCGAAATTCGGGACTCTCCGCGATATGTACCCGGACGCCATAGTCATGAGCCGAAACACCGGCTATATCCGCGACTATCGCACGTATCCTTACGGCAATTATCGTGAGAGCAGCGGACTGCTTTTTCCGGTATCACTCAATGACAATCGACTGCACCCAAAAACACGTGTGATCGGCGTTCGCTCGAGTACAGGCGTGAATGTTGAGGTGCGCTCAAAGGTCTACCAGCTCGATCAATTCGGTTCGACTACGCAGACGATCAACGACCAGTTCGAAAATCAATCTATCGTTGTCGTTGGCAACACCGACCTGGATTTCGCAGTCATTTACGACCGCCAACTTGCGGATGGCACCATACTGACGTTCATGCCCATTGAAAACGGTTTGCCCGCCATCATGCAGGACGGCGAAGGCAATGCCTGGGATGCCTTCGGCACGGCCGTCTCCGGGCCTCGTGCCGGAACGCAGCTTGCCATGACAAACTCATTCACGGCATTCTGGTTTGCTTGGGTGGCACACTTCTCCGCACCCGAAATCCACTTCAACTGAGCCAAGCGATGAGCATACATAAGGTCTCATTCGCACTCGTAGTCACGGCGGTAGTAGTGTCGCCCCCGGTCTTCGCGTCCACCTGCAGCTGCGCCAGCGTTCCTCTCCTGGGAACGATGCAGTCGGCATCTCCGAATGACAACCAGTGGTTCCTGGCAACAACCTACGAATTCCATGATGTCAGTGAACTGGTCGCCGGTTCATCCACGATTCCCGATCAAACCGGCCGTGAGAGACAATCTCAGGCGCTGGTTTTCGAAATAAGCCGAGGGCTGACGCAAAAATGGTCGGTATCGGCGCTACTATCGGCGGTCGAACATGAACGCGAGATCGGCGGCCAGAAAGACACTACGTCCGGAGTCGGCGACGCGGTCGTCATGCTTAAGTATTCGCCTGCTTCCATCTCGGTGTACTCGAAGAACACGTTGACGTTGGGCCTGGGTAGCCGGCTGCCGCTTGGCGAGGACGATGCCAGCAACCAGTTCACAACGCTTGCTGAGGATCTGCAGCCATCCACCGGCGCCTATGCAGGTCTTTTGTGGGCCTATTACGCGAGAGCACTAAACGAGTCGGCCGGGGCTCAGGTTTACGTCAGTGCCAGCCATACAATCAACGGTGACAATGACCGCGACTACCACTTCGGAGACTCGACGAGTATCGCACTGGGCAGCAGTTACCAGACGCAGACGCCCTGGGGTTTCGGTCTGGAAATGTTGTACCGACACGCGAAGCGCGACGAACGCATCTCAGTCGAAATTCCGAATACCGGGGGCGATTGGCTGGACATCGTTCCTGCTGTGCAATATCACGCGACGGAAACCCTGGCATTGAAAGCCTCAGTCAAGATTCCCGTCAGGCGTGACCTGAACGATTCTCTGCAATTCACGACGCGTTATGCCGTGCGCGTATCGATGTCCTACCTTTTCGGTGAGTGAGTAGGGCCCGGCCGACCGTGGCCCGGCGCGATAGCTGATACACTCCGCGCCAATGAATTCGAAGAATCAAATCTACGCGCTGGCCTTGCACGGCGGCGCCGGCGCCGTTGCGGGGCGCGATTACGCGGTCACCGAGCAGCACCTGAAAGAGCTTTCGGGAGACTGCGACGGCCGGCTTGCTAAAGGCCAGAGTGCGCTTGATGTTGTCGAGCATGCGGTCTTTGAAATGGAGACCTCGGGCCTGTACGTTGCCGGTCGGGGTTCCGCGCCGAATACGGCCGGCCACGTCGAACTCGACGCATCGATTATGGACGGCAGGTCACGAGAGGCCGGCGCCGTCGCTGCATTGCGAGACTTTGTCAGTCCGGTACAAGTTGCTCGAGGCGTAATGGAGAAGACACCGCATGTCATGCTGGCGGGAGCAGGTGCGCTCGAGTTCGGCCGCAAACACGGCTTCGAGGAAGTTACCGATCCGGCGGTGTATTACGTGTTACCGGTGGGCGTCAATACTGAGGACATTGACGATATCGCACACGGCACGGTGGGGGCGGTTGCTCTCGACAAGACCGGCGGCGTTGCCGCTGCTACATCAACCGGCGGCACATTCGGCAAACTGCACGGCCGTATTGGCGATACGCCAATGATCGGGCCAGGCACGTGGGCAGATGACAACATCGCGATTTCCTGCACCGGTACTGGCGAGCACATCATTCGCGCCGGCGGCGCGGCCGCAATTGCGTTTCGTTATCGTTCGGGCGTGTCGCTCGACGACGCCATCGCGGAGATGCTCGATGAAGTAAGGCGTCTCGGCGGCGACGCGGGTGTCATTGCGTTGACCCGCGCCGGAGAAATCGCGATGCCCTATAATTCCGAAGGCATGAAGCGCGCTTCCGTATCAAACGATTCGCTTGAGTCAACCTTCACGAACACAACGTTTGGCTGATTCGCCGGGAATTAACTGGGGTCGAACCGAAGTTTATTCCGACTATAGTCCGAGAGTGCAGAAACTTCGGTTCGACCCCAATTAAATTACAGAAACCTCGGTTCGACCCCAATTGATTCATACGGGCAACGCGGTCGAGTGCTTTATATCCGATAAGACGATGCTCGATGTCACTTCCTGAATGCCGGGAAGCTGGGAGAGCTTCTCGAAGAAGAATTGCTCGTAGGCCTTGATGTCCTCGGCAACGATGCGCAGCAGAAAGTCGACGTTGCCAAGCAGCACGTAGCATTCCATGACCTCCGGGTATTTCCTGACAGCGTCCGCAAACGCCGAGATGTTGCTGCGCCCGTGCGACGTCAGTTTGACGTGCGCGAAAACCATCGTCGTCAGGCCGACTTTTTCCCGGTTCAGTATGACGGGGTGATCCTTGAAGACGCCCTCTTCCCGGAGCCTCTGGATGCGCCGCCAGCACGCCGACTGCGACAGGCCGATACGCTCGCCGATGGCAGAGGCATTGATGCCCGGCTCTCTTTGCAAGAGATCGAGGATTTTGCGATCCGTGGGATCCAGCGAGACACTCTGCATGGTTTATACGTATTCGGGCACTAGATCACATAGATTATGCTCTCTTTTGGTCTTCGGCAACCCGATTTGCACGACTTATCGGGTTTTTTCGGGCTATATTAGTCTAATCGTGCAGACCTCTTGAAGGGGAGAGATATGGGCGTATTCGAACACGCCGAATTCGATAACCACGAATCTCTGCATTTCTTTCATGACGAAGCGACAGGCTTGCAGGCGATCATCGCTGTGCATTCGACCGCGCTTGGGCCCGCAGCTGGCGGCTGTCGGCGCTGGGTCTACACCAGCAACCCGGGTGCGCTCACAGACGCGCTGCGACTGTCGCGCGGCATGACCTACAAGAACGCGGTAGCCGGACTCAAATTTGGCGGCGGCAAAGCCGTGATCCTGGGTAACGACAAGGCACCGAAATCAGCAGCGCTGTTCGCCGCCTTCGGTCGCGCCGTTAACTCGCTGGGCGGACGTTACATCACAGCAGAGGATGTCGGCTGCTCCGTCGACGACATGCGTCATGTTCGCGAACAGACCGAGTTCGTATCCGGGCTACCGCAAAGCGGCAGCAGCGCGGGCGGCGACCCGTCGCCCTGGACAGCCATCGGTTGCCTGCAGGGAATTCAGGCAGCAGTGAAATCGCGACTCGGCGCGGATTCGCTCAAGGGACTGCGCGTCGCGGTACAGGGTGTCGGTCATGTCGGCCTGCATCTCTGCCGCTTTCTGCACGAGGAAGGCGCAGAGCTGTTCGTATCGGATGTCAATCGGGATAATCTGAACGCGGCCAGCACCGAACTGCCGGTGACCATTGTTGCACCGACGAAGCTTATCTATGCGGATGTCGACGTGCTCGCACCCTGTGCACTTGGCAATATTCTGACTTCGACGACGATCCCGAAGATCAAGGCAAAGGTCATTGCCGGCGCAGCAAACAACCAGCTTGCGACGGCGGCCGATGGCGCCCGTCTTGCGGACCGCGACATACTGTACGCTCCCGACTATGTCATCAATGCGGGCGGTATCATCAGCGTGGCGCGCGAATATTATGGCAGCAGCTCCGAGGACGAGGTGCGTGCAGACGTCTACCGCATACGCGAACGTTTGCAGGCGCTTTTCGATGAGGCAAAATCGAGCAGCCGGCCAACCAACGAGCTGGCCGATGAACTGGCGCGCAATCTCGTTGCCGCCGCAAAATAAGCAGACAGCTATTAACAGGCCCTAATATGATCGGAAAGTCGAGACTGCAAATCCCGCGCCCCACAGCAAGACCGGGCGACGAACCTGACTTCAGCTACCTGGACCTGTCCCCGGCCGGTAGCGTGGATAAACCTGGCATTGGCTCGCGTACTCGTGACATCGAGTTCTTGAGCTCTGGACTGGTTCGCGTGCTCGATGATGACCATACGGCAAAAGGACCCTGGGACCCGGGCCTTGACGCAACGCAGCTGCAGGTAGCGCTGCGCTGGATGATGCTGACTCGGGCGCTCGACGATCGTATGTGGCAGATCCAGCGGCAGGGACGCATCTCCTTCTACATGCAGTCGCGCGGCGAGGAAGCCGTCTCGATTGCACAGGGTATGGCGCTGCGTCCGGGCGACATGTGCTTCCCCTCCTATCGCAACCAGGGGCTGTACCTGTATCGCGGCATGAAGCTCGTCGACATGATGTGCCAGTGCCTGTCGAACACCCGGGATATGTGCAAAGGCCGGCAGCTTCCGGTCATGTACCACAGCAAAGCCGGCAACGTGTTTTCCATTTCCGGCAACCTGGCAACGCAGTTCCCCCAGGCTGTTGGCTGGGCGATGGCATCGGCCATCAAGGGCGAAGACCACATCGCGGCATCATGGATCGGCGACGGCAGCACCGCCGAAGCGGACTTTCACCATGCCCTGACCTTCGCCGCCGTTTACCAGGCGCCGGTCATCCTCAACGTTGTCAACAACCAGTGGGCCATATCGACGTTCCAGGGCACGGCTGGCGGCGGCCGGCGTGCGTTTGCCGCGCGCGGTCTGGGTCTCGGTATTCCGGGAGTCCGCGTTGACGGCAATGACCTGCTCGCCGTCTATGCTGTCACGCTGTGGGCGGCGGATCGCGCACGTCGCGGCGGCGGCCCCACATTGATCGAACACGTTACCTATCGGGGCGGCCCGCACTCGACCAGTGACGACCCGTCCAAGTACCGTCCGAAAGATGAGTGGGAGGCGTTCCCGCTCGGCGACCCCCTTGAGCGCTTGAAACAGCACCTGATTGTCGAGGGTCACTGGTCGGAGAAAAAACACGCACAGCTGGAAGATCAGTTGAAGACTGACGTGCATGCCGCGTGGAAGGAAGCGCAGAAGCACGGCACCATGACCGAGGGTCCGTTCCTGGACCCGGCAAGCATGTTCGAGGATGTCTACGCAGAAATGCCGGCGCACCTCGAGTCGCAGCGCCGCCGCATGTTCGAAGTTCTGGGTGAGGATTAAGTCATGGCGCAAATGAACATGATTGAAGCCATCCGCTCGGCACACGACGTGATGATGGACAAAGACCCGACAGTCATCGTACTTGGCGAGGACGTCGGTTACTTCGGCGGCGTATTCCGCTGTACCGATGGTTTGCAACGCAAGTACGGGGAACACCGCGTCATCGACACGCCGATTGCGGAAGGTGGCATTGTTGCGGCGGCCATTGGCATGGGCGTAAACGGGCTTCGCCCGGTCGCGGAAATTCAGTTCGCCGATTACATCTATCCGGGCTTCGACCAGATCGTCAGCGAGCTCGCACGTCTGCGTTACCGATCCTGTGGCGAGTTTTTCTCGCCCGTGACGATTCGCACACCCTGCGGTGGCGGTATCCGCGGCGGCCAGACGCACTCGCAGTCGCCAGAGGGTATTTTCACGCACGTCACCGGCATCAAAACGGTTATGCCGTCGAACCCCTACGATGCGAAGGGCCTGCTCATCAGCGCCATCGAGTCAGACGACCCGGTTATCTTTTTCGAACCCAAACGTATCTACAACGGCCCGTTCGACGGTGACCCGGAGAAGCCCGGCGTATCCTGGTCCTCGCACCCCAAGGGCGAAGTACCCGAAGGTTATTACACGGTGCCGCTTGGCAGCGCCGAAGTGGCATTGTCCGGCGAGGAGCTCACTATCGTTACCTACGGCACGCTTGTGCACGTCGCGATCGCGGCCGCGAAAGAAACGGGTGTCGATTGCGAAATCATCGACGTCCGCACGATGGCACCGCTCGACGTCAAGACACTGGCCGACTCCGTCAAGAAGACCGGACGATGCCTGGTTGCGCATGAAGCAACGCGTTTCGGCGGTTACGGTGCCGAGCTCGCAGCCACGCTGCAAAAAGAGTGTTTCTATCATCTCGAGGCACCTATCGGACGAGTGGCAGGCTGGGATACCCCCTATCCGCACGCATTCGAATGGCAATATTTTCCGGGGCTCAAACGCCTCTCGGCCGGCATCCGCAGAGTCATGGAGGCAGGATGAGCGAATACATATTCAAGCTACCGGACCTCGGCGAGGGCACGGTGGAATCCGAAATCGGCGAGTGGTTCATCAAGGTCGGTGAACGTATCGAAGAAGAGGCGCTCGTTGGCACAATGATGACCGACAAAGCTGCGGTCGAGCTGTCGTCGCCGGTGAGCGGCACGGTCCTGAAGCTGGCCGGCGAGCCGGGCGACATTGTTGCTGTCGGCGCGCCGCTGGTCGTCATTGATACCGGCGGCGCTGTCGTCGCCGATTCCGATCCCGTCGAAGTCGCATCGGCCGACGAGGCCGCCGTACCCGCCCCCGCCGAGCAGGCTGTCGAACCGGTAGCAGCGCCGCCGCCGGCTGAGGCTCCCGCGGCTAACGTTGAAGGTCCGATGGAACGATCGCGAGTCATGACCTCGCCAGCTATACGGCGTCGCGCAAAGGAGGCGGACATCGACCTGACGCTGGTACCCGGATCCGGGCCTGGCGGGCGCATCTCACGCAAGGATTTCGACAATTTCCTGAAGGCGCGTGCGACAGGCATGAGCTATGCAGCAAGCGCCGCGCCGTCAACGAACGTCAAGGAAATCAAGATCATCGGCGTGCGGCGCATGATCGCCGAACGCATGTCCGCGGCGAAACGCGAGATTCCGCATTTTGCCTATGTCGAAGAAATCGACATCACCGAAGTCGAAGCGCTGCGCAAACACCTCAACAACAGCAGGGCGACGGACGATCGACTCACACTGCTGCCGTTTCTCGGTCTTGCGCTGATCAAGGCATTGAGGGAGTTCCCGCAGTGCAACGTGACGCATGACAAGAACCGTAACTTGCTGCTGCAGCACGACGCGGTGCATCTCGGCATCGCCACTCAAACGCCCGACGGCCTGAAGGTCCCGGTTGTCAAACACGCCGAGGTTCGATCGCTCGACGACCTGGCCGCGGAAGTCCGGCGCATGTCGCTGGCCGCGCGTAACAACAGCGCGAAGAAAAGCGAACTGTCCGGCTCGACGATTACGATCACCAGTCTTGGCAAACTTGGCGGTATCGCGTCGACGCCGGTTATCAACAGTCCGGAAGTAGCGATCATCGGTGTCAATCGCGCGATAGAAAGGCCCGTCGTGTTGAACGGCCAGGTAACGGTACGGCTCATGATGAACCTGTCGTCATCGTTCGATCATCGCTTTGTCGACGGTTATGACGCCGCAGCGATGATCCAGCGTATCAAGGAAATGCTGGAGCACCCGGCCACGATATTCCTGCCGGGCTAGGCAAGGATAGCAGCCGCGAAATACCCGTTTAGACGTTGTCGAGGTCCAGAACCCGTCCCGGGTTGAGGATGTTGTTCGGGTCGAGGCTTCGCTTCAGCACACCCATTAGCTGAATCTCCGCGGCACCCTTGCTGTGCGGCAGCCAGCTGATCTTCTCCCGGCCGATACCATGCTCGGCAGACACGGAACCGCCGTACTGGCGAAGCGGCTCATAAACGCACGCATCGCTCGCTGCGTGGTGTTCACCGTCTTCGCCGGGCGCAACGAAGAAGTGCAGGTTGCCGTCGGCCATGTGGCCGAGTGCGACGCACATACCATCGCGCCAGCGCTTAGCCACGTTTTCTTCAACCGTTGTGACGTACGCGGCCATGTCACGGATCGGCAGACTGACGTCATAGAGGTAAAACGGCGGCTTGACCAGCGCGGGTTCGAAATTTTCGCGAATCTCCCAGATTGCACGGGTTTCGGCAACCGATTTGGGAATCACCGCATCACTAATCAAGCCCTCCTCCAGCGCATCGCCCAACACACGCTCGAAGCGCGCATCATCAACATCCGGATCACTCCCTTCGGCCTGGAATACAACGTAGAAGGGGTAGTCTCGGGATAAGGGCGGACGGTGACCATTGTCACCGGTCACCGCTCGATAATAGGCGCCCCACATGATCTCGAATGCGCTGAGGTTGCCGGCCAGCTCACGCTGTAACGTGCCCAGAAGACTGATGACATTGTCGATGCTGTCTATTGCCACCAGTGCATCCTGGCGACTCGCCGGCTTTGGAAACAGGCGCAGCACGGCGCGCGTCACAACGCCCAGCGTACCTTCGCTGCCGATGAAAACCTGCTTCATATCGTAGCCGGCATTGTTCTTCAGCATCTGATTCATAGATGACATGACCGTGCCATCCGCCATGACCGCCTCGAGTCCAAGCACGAGGTTGCGCATCATGCCGTACCGCAAAACGTTCATGCCGCCGGCGTTGGTGGCAATATTGCCTCCGATCGTGCAACTGCCGCGTGCGCCGAGGTCCAGTGGAAAACAGAAGCCCTCTTTCGCGACGGCCTCGTGCACAGACTGCAACACGGCTCCTGCCTCGACGATAGCGGTACCGCCGACTCTGTCTATATCGAGAATGCCCGTCATCTTCTCGGTGGAGAGAACGATATCGTCACCGTTGGGTTCGACCGCCTGAACGCAGTTTGTCAGGCCACCTTGCGTGATCACCGACTGCGCCGACTCATTGCAGTATTTCAGGATACCGGCGACATCCTCCGTCGTGCCCGGTAAAACAAGCGCTTTGGCCTGCATGGGCGCGCTGTTCCAGTAGCTCGTTGCACGGGCGGCGATCGAGTCCGGCTCCAGCAGTCGGCCGTCGCCGACGATATCACTCAATGCAGAATTGGAATGCGCCATCTCTCAACCCCTGTGAATGTGCGGTGTGTTGAAGACAACATTATCCTAAAAACCGATTGCGTACACCACGCCGATCCGGGCCCAGGCGCCCGGCATCGCTATTGCACTCGTTGCATCTCCGTACGCTTCGAAAAATCGACTAGCCTGGTCGTCCGTCCGCGCGCGGCCGTAGCAGCATCGGTGCGTAGCGGATGAGGAAGGTGCCGAAAGCGAGTACCCACAGAACGCCCGAGATGGCGACGACGGTCACGTAAAGCGTGTCAGGAAACAGCCCGGCGCCAACACGAAGAACAGCCGCAAACTGCAGCAGCAGGTAGGCGCTCATGTCGACACCGCTGGCAACCAGCGGCCGGCCCGTGTGACCGAGCGAACTGCGCATCATCATCGCAAGCATTAACGAGCTGATTGCGCCCACTGTCAGTGCATGTATCCAGACGGCCTGACCGACTATCGAGTATTGCGCCAAAGCCCTCAGGAACAGCGCAGCCGGAAGCCACGAATAGGCCACAGGCATCATCCACAGAAGCGTGTTGCCAGCGGTAGTTTGCGGCTGCCAAAGCGCGAGTCTGAATGAATGGGAAACCGCCGCGATTATCATCAGTGTGGCCGACGCGATAGCTGGTACAGGCACCCAGTCGCCGACAAGGCGCAGTGCAATGATCAGGAGCAATGATGCAAATGCCAGGATTTCCAGCCAGCCATAGCTGCCGGGCTCAGCGCCGGCAACCGCACCCCTGGTAAACGCGGGGATTACGCGTCCTGCAACGATTGCATAGACCAGCGTCATCAGGTCCATCGCCGTAACAACGCTGGTGTAGGCCAGCCACGCCGGCAACGGGCCCAGCGAGGCAAGGTGGTAGGCAACATTCGCCAGGGCGATCAGCAGCAAAAGCACGACGATCTTGTAGTTGCGCCGGTTGCGACTCTTGATGATGGGCATCGCGATAGCCACCGCCAACAGCGGTACGAACAGGATGTCGACGGCCGCGGCCAGTAGTGGCGGCCCGCTGATGACCATCGCGCGCCCGGCAATCCACAATACCGCCAGCCCGCCGAGCCACGGCCCGGTTGGCGTGGGCAGGCCGGTCCAGTTGCGCACTGCGGTCAACAGGAAACCGGCCATCACGGCAATGGCAAAACCGAACACCATCTCGTGGCTATGCCAGAAAATGCCGCGCAGGTAACCATCAGCGTAAAAGACACCGGTAAACGATAACAACCACAGGAACACCGCGACCACCGCAAAGGTCGCGGCCAGTAAATAGAACGGCCGGAAGCCGAGCGCGAACAACACACCTTTGTCAGCCACGTTGGAACCAGTTCTCCGTTGCCAGGCAGAAACGCACCAGCATCAGCATTAGTGGCACTTCGATCAAAACGCCTACCACGGTCGCCAGCGCGGCGCCCGAGGACAGCCCATACAACATGGCGGCGGTCGCGATCGCAACCTCGAAGTGATTGGATGCGCCAATGAGCGCCGTCGGCGCAGCGTTTTCGTAGCTCAGCCCCGATAGTTTGGCGAGCCCGTAGGCAAGCCCGAATACCAGCACCGTCTGCACGAACAGCGGAATTGCGATCCACAGTATCGTCAACGGATTCTGCACGATCGTCTCGCCCTTGAAGGAAAAGAGGAGGATCAGCGTGACGAGCAGCGCGACGATCGTCACAGGCGTCAGAAAATGCAGGAACCGCTCACGAAACCACGTCTCGCCTTTCGCAGCAATGATCCACTTTCTCGATATGTAACCCGTAACCAACGGCAGGGCGACGTAGACACCGATGGAAAGCAGCAGCGCCTGCCACGGCACGGGAAGTTTTCCCACGCCTAAAAGGAAGCCCCCAAGGAAGCCGAACAACAACAACATCGTCAGCGAGTTGATGGCTACCATTACGAGCGTGTGGCCATCGTTGCCTTTGGACAGGTAGCCCCAGACCAGGACCATCGCGGTACACGGGGCGATGCCAAGCAGGATGCAGCCAGCCAGGTAGCTGCGCCAGAGCGGCACTTCGAGCATCTTGACGCCGTCAACCAGCACGACCTGCCCTGCGCCGTAGATGTCGCCGACTAGCATGTCCTTGCCCAACGGCATCTTTACGAGATCGACAGCATCCGGGCCTATGAATTTCAGGAACAGCGTACCCAGGAAGAAACTCGCAATGGCATACATCGTAAATGGCTTGATTGCCCAGTTAATGAACAGCGTGAGCCCCACTGGTTTCAACGCTTTGCCGGCTTTGACGACTTCGTGAAAGTCGATCTTGACCATGATCGGGTACATCATGAAGAACAGGCAGAGCGCGATCGGAATGGAGATAACCGGCGCGTCGTTCACGGTGATAGCCATGCCGTCCAGCGCCTGCGCGACTTCCGGCGCGAATTTGCCCAGTGCGATGCCGATGGCAATGCAAAGCAGGACCCAGACGGTCAGATAGCGCTCAAAGACACTCATTGCTTCCCTCTTTTTTTATCAGGACAATCTAGTGCGGACGATAAGGCCGCCTGAAGTGTACGAACAAACCTGCCGCCAGCACCAGTAGAGAAACCCACATCGAAATGCGCCAGTAACTGGTCGCCGGTCCGATGATATCGAATTGTTTTACGAAGAGCGTCTCGCAGGCGCCGTCTCCTGTATCTGTCCGCGTCGTGCTCGTACCGCGCTTGCCACCATTCTCGCTGCTGTAGCTCGCCAGGTAGCCCCGCACGCGGATCTGGTCACCAATGCGAATATCCTTGACCTGTTTACGAAGGTAGTCGTCGTCGGAAATCAGGTGGTTGTTCGACAGCTGTTGCATGCTGAATGCGTCCCACGCCGCCTGGTTTCGGGTCTTGACGTTGCAGGTGAAAATACCGTTCCAGAACGTGAGTTTGTGCAACAACCTGCTGGTCGCGCTGTCTCCCCAGACCACGCAGACATCCATCATATTGAGGTGATCGTTTGCCAGGAAATGCATACGGCTGTTGGCGTCGTGATGGCGGAACGACACAACCATGCCGGTAAGATCGTACTCGTACTCCGGTTCGACGAGATAGTCGACGCCGTTATAGGCGGTGTCGAAGGCACCCTGGCGAACAGGCGTCTGCAGGGGTTCTTCGAGAACTTCCGGGCGAAAATCGATATTTCGCGGCAGATCGTTCCTGTTCCAGAACGACACGAGTACCCCTGCAAAGGCCACGAGAATGGCGATATTATTGAGTTTCATCCTAATTTGTTCCTAAAGAAACTGACCAATTCGTCGATATTACTTGAGGATAGTTAATTTGGATCAGTCTCTTGTTAAAAGCCGATCGAATAGGCCTCGTTATCGTGATCGCGTCATTGTTGGTCATAACAGCCATAATCTGGCTGTTATTTGGCAATCAGCGTGACCGGGAAATCGCTGATATTCGCACCCAGGGCGTCAGCCTCGCCCGGGCGATCTCAGGCGTACCCTACGAGCAACTGGTACCTGGCGGGCCCCAGCAGGGGGTCCTGCAGGCTCTTTTGCACGGCGCCGGCAACAAGAAACTGGCCTATGTCACCATAAGCGATCCACGTGGCCTTACCGTAACGGAGTCGGTTGCGAATGGTCTGATCGCTCCGACGGCGAAATTACCCAGCGAGCCCAGTGCCTGGCTGGGTGATCTCGAGCAGGCAGCTGGACCCGATCACTTCATCGAATTTCACGCGCCGCTCCTCCAGGAAGGCGACCTCAAGGGCTTCGTTCGCCTGGGCTACTTCTATCCAAGCGCCGGACTCAGTCTTGATCAGACGCCATTCGTTGCGATGGTCGCTTTGCCGGTTTTCCTCCTGGCGCCACTCTTCTACTTCCTGCTGCGCATGGAAATACGACCGATCCAGGCAGCCAATACGGAGATCAGTCGATTAATCGACGGTGAGGGGATTGCTCCTCTGCAGATCGCGGCGACTGGCGAACTCGGCGAGTTCATGCATCGCTTCAATCATTTTGTCGAAATGGCCTCGTCGAAAGTCAATGCGCTCGAACAGGACAAGGAGCGTTTGCTAACGTCCAGCAAACTCCTGTCCTACCGCAAGAATCGTGTCGAAACGGTCCTGGAAACTCTGCCCGAAGCCGTGATGATCCTGGATGAATCAGGGACGATTACATTCGCCAACCAGAAACTCGCGGCGATGTTCAATGTTTCCACCGAGACGATTCTGAGCCAGCCACCGCAGAGCTGGTGCGAACATGCCGACGTCCTGAACCTGATCTCGAAATTCCAGACGCAGGGTAAATCGCGGAATTTCGCGGAAACAATGCGCTTCAGCACAGACTCCAATACGGCTCGATCTGTAGCAACCAAGACGTACCCATTGTTTGCGGCCAAGAGCCCCAATGGCGCGCTGGGTACGCTCATCGTATTTCGCGATGAGACCCAGGAAGCGCTGGCCCGCAAGGCGCGGACGGAGTTCGTTTCGCATCTTTCGCATGAGCTCAAGTCGCCGCTCAATGTGCTTGCACTCTACAGCGAATCGCTGCTGAGCGAGGCCGGCAAATCGAGAGACCACCAGATCGAAGCGGCAAATGTAATCGCCTCGGAAGTCGATCGCTTGAGCAGCCTGATCAAGAGCCTGCTGAGCATGACGCAGATAGAAAGCGGCAGCTTCACGCCCGACCGGAACCTCGTAAAGCTGCAGGACCTCGTTGCTACCGCGTTCGACGAAGCGCAGGCCATGGCGGCCGACAAGCATTGTACTTTTGTGCTCAACGCTCCCAAAGAGATGAACCCGGTCCTCGTCGACAAGGACCTGATACGTGTTGCTCTCACCAATCTGATGAGCAACGCCGTGAAGTACAACAAGGACAATGGCACCGTCACCGTTACGGTCGAAGATACCGAGGACGCGATACAGGTACGAGTGGCCGACACCGGTATCGGAATAGACGAAACCGAGGCAGCGCAGATTTTCGACAAGTTCTATCGCTCCACAGACGAGCGCGTGCAGTCGATTGGTGGACACGGGCTCGGGCTCGCACTGGCAAAACAGATCATCGAACTCCATCACGGCACCTTATTGCTTGACCGGGACCGCGAAGAAGGTGTCGAGTTCATCATCAACCTCTGGAAAGAAGCAACTGCCGTCAGGCAGGCAATTTAGGCTGGATTTATGACTATGAAACGAATTCTCATTGTCGATGATCACCCCCCGGTTGTGCGTGTATTGCGGCTTGGCATCGAAGAAGCAGGCTACGAAGTCGATTCGGCGTCCAACGGCTCTGAGTGCCTCGTGAAGCTGTGCCAGGGTCATCCGGACTTCCTGGTAACGGATATCGACATGCCGCGCATGAGCGGCAAAGAGCTCTGCCTGTCGATCGAGAAGCAGTTCCCGGACCGGACTTTCCCCATCGTTGTACTGACTTCCAGAACGGAGATGGAGCATCGCGACTGGACCCGGGCGATCGATAATCTGACCTTTATGGAAAAGCCTGTCAGCGTGAGGCGTTTGTTGTCTCACATCGGCAGCTGCCTGGCTGAGACAGGCCCCCTGGCCGCAGCCCAATGAGCATTAACATCATGAAATCCCTGTCGCTGGCCAAATACGAACGGCTCTTGCCGCGCGTATTCCCCGGCGTAGTGCGGCTCGAGATTCGTGATCGGCAAAACAACCTGGCCTGGAACTGGGCTCCCGCACAAAAGAAAGCAGAAGGCGACGCGGAGACCGAAGATGATCCGGTCGTTGCATGGTCGAGTTTTGGCTCGGGCGTTGAACGCCGCCAGTTACCATCAGGCCGCCTGCAGGTCCGAGCTCCGATAACATCACGGGAATATGGCCCTGTCGCCTGGCTGTGCGCTACGTACGACACACAATCGAGCGTTCCAATGTCGTCTGCGCCCGAACCGCTGCGCCGCGCATTTGCCGACGCGCAGCTTTTCCTGCAGGAAGACATCGAGATTCAGATCGAGTGCAATCAACTCGCAGCAGAACTCAGTGAGCGCTACGAAGAGCTGAACCTGGTCTATTCCACGAAAGACCAGATCGATTATTTTGAAGAAGGCCAGGAGGCGCTGCTAAGGCTGGTACACAACTGCGCGGATTACCTTGATGTCGGACTGGCACAACTGGTTTGTCGCGATCGCAGTATTGATATTCATAACGTCAATAGCACCGAGTCCCCTCCTGACGTCGAGGAACTTCTCGAACGACTAAGAACCACCGTTTATGATCGTGTCGAATCCCAGGTACAAAGCCTCATACTCAATGACGAATCGGATGGGGACCGCCAACGACTGCTGAATGGACGAAGCGAAAACCTGCTCGCCTACCCGGTACTCGACGATCACGGCACGGCGATCGGCATCCTGGCGGTCGTTGCGCGCCATGACATGCATGTGTTCTCAAACGGCGACCGCAACCTGCTCGAAGTGATGGCCAAGAAAGCGTCTCGAATTATTCACACGCACCATGACTCTCTGACGGGTCTGATGAATCGCAGCGGATTCGAGTCCATGCTTATCGCGTCGCTTGCCACGACACAAAGCAACAACATCGAGCATATCCTGCTGCATATCAACCTGGATCAGCTGCACGTCATTAACGATCTCATGGGGTACCAGGAAGGCGACATGCTGATCCGCCGCGTCGCAAAGACTTTGAAGGACACGTTGCGCGACACCGATATTATCTCGCGCATCGGCGGCGGTGAATTCTGTGTGCTTCTGACAAATTGCGACATGCGGCAGGGCTATGCCATCGCTGAGAAAGTTCAGAGTGTGGTTCGCGAGCTAACTGTCGTTTCGGCGAAACGGACCCTCGATGTATCGGCGTGCGTCGGAATCTCGGTCGTCAATCGCGACGCAGACGGTATTGTCGGCGTCATGGCTGCCGCAGAGATCGCCTGCAAATCAGCCAAGGATCAAGGCAGGGACAGGATTGAAGTCTTCGAAGAAGACAACACGACCCTGGTTCGTCGAAGTGAGGAGATCGAATGGATCGGGCGCGTGCAGGAGGCACTGCGTGACGATCAGTTCGTACTTTATTGTCAACCCGTCCTGCCATTGCTCGACACCACGAAACCGCCTCACTTTGAAATCCTCATTCGTTTGCGTGACCACGACGGTGGAATTCTGGCGCCCATCGTGTTCCTGCCTGCCGCCGAACGCTATCAGCTTATGCCGATGGTAGATCGCTGGGTCGTTCACAACTCACTGAAGGCGCTTGATGCGTGTTGGAAGTCGATCGCCGGCGACAGCCCGGTATTCTGTATCAACCTCTCGGGCCAGTCGTTCGCAAGTCCCGGCTTCCAGGCATTTATCATGGATGAAATACGGGAGAGCGACGTTCCCCCGCAAAACATCTGTTTTGAGATCACCGAAACCGTTGCCATATCCCATATCGACGATGCCATTCATTTTATGACGGCACTTCGAAATTTCGGGTGCTCGTTTTCCCTCGATGATTTTGGCGCGGGACTAAGCTCGTTCGGGTACCTCAAAGTCCTTCCGGTAGACTATTTGAAAATTGATGGCAGCTTCGTACGCGAAGTCACATCGGATGAAATCTCACGCTCGATGGTCGGCGCGATAACCCAGATAGGCAAGACAATGGGGCTTGCGATCGTCGCTGAATTTGTGGGGGACGATGCGACCCAGGACGTCCTGCGCACTATCGGCGTTGACTACGTCCAGGGATTTGGCGTTGGCAAACCCGTCCCGCTCGACGTCATCACGAAGGGTCTCGAGAAAGAGGCCAGCGCCGCATCCGCATGAACAGCACTGCGGAAAACGCTACCTCGCCGATTACTCGCGTGCGCATCGGCGTCGCCACGCATGTGACACCGAAATTCTCGCTGGTCGGTAACGACGCATTACAGGACATGGTCCTTGTAATCGATGAATGTATCGGCAGCGGTGAGTTCAAGATCATCATTGACTTCAAGTCGGTGCAGACGATCGATAGCCTGGCGCTCTCCTGGCTTATGGACGTGCAAGATCGCCTGCTGAAAATCGGCGGCTGGATCAAGATCACCGGGCACAACAATATGATCGCGGAGACCGCGGCGATTACCGGAATTGCTGACTACATATCGTTTCTCGACGGTGATGGCCTGCACGAGCGCAAGAAATCGGAAGAAATCAGCTTTGGACCCGGTTCCCGGCTTGGCGATATCCTCGTCGCCCGAAACCTGGTTAGCCAGCAAAAGATCGACGAGGCACTGAAACTCCAGGACCGGCTTGGCAAGCGCATGGGCCGGATACTTATCGACAAAGGCTGGGTTGCCGAGAACGACGTGCTCCGTGCGTTAAGCGAACAGCTTGGCGTGCCTTTTGTTCGCTTGCGTCCAGGCCTGTACGACCCCGTTGTTTCGAGCGCGCTGGACACCGCCATCGCGCGCCGTCTTTGCGTACTGCCATTGTTTCGTGTGCGCAGCGTTCTGTACCTGGCCACGGCGAAGCCCCAGGACATGCCCGCCTTCGATGAGGTCAGTGAACGAATGCAGTGCGAGGTACGTCCTGTTCTGGCACGTAAAGAAGACATCGAGAAAATACTGAACGAGTCGCTCGGCCTGGGTGAGATGCCGTTCGACATGATGGGTGATGTCGACGAAGACTTCGAGGTCGTCGAAAACCTGCAAATCGAAGACTATTCCACCATTGACGAAGTGGCAGCCGGAAGCCCCGTCGTCAATCTCGTCAATTCGATCATCCAGCGCGCGGTTCATGACGGCGCATCGGATATCCACCTCGAGCCTTTCCGCACGCATTCACGAATTCGCTTTCGCATTGACGGGTTGCTCTACGAATTCACGGCGCCAAGGGTCGAACTGCATCCGGCGCTGGTCTCACGACTAAAAGTCATGGCCAACCTCGATATCGCCGAACGCCGTATGCCGCAGGACGGACGCATCCAGGTTCACACACAGGGCCGCTCGGTTGATCTTCGCTTCAGTTCCCTTCCCGGCCTCTACGGCGAGAAGGTGGTCTTGAGAATTCTCGACAAAAACCAGGCCATACTTGATGTCAACAAACTGAATATGTCGGAGGACAATCTGCGGATATTCAAGGGGCTTCTGGATGCGAACAATGGCCTTATTCTCGTCACCGGACCTACCGGTAGCGGCAAGACCACGAGCCTGTATGCCGCACTCAACTACCTGAAAAGCATTGAAAAAAACCTCGTCACCATTGAAGACCCGGTCGAGTATCAACTGGACATCATCAACCAGAACGAAGTCCGCGCGAACATCGGGCTGACGTTCGCGAAGATCCTGAAGCACGTGCTGCGACAGGACCCCGATATTGTCATGGTCGGTGAGATCCGCGAGCGTGAGACGGCCGAGATCGCTGTGCAAGCAGCGCTGACCGGGCACCTGGTGCTCTCAACACTGCACACCAATGACGCCGTCGGTGCGGTAACACGACTGATCGACATGGGCGTGGAACCTTACCTGCTCTCTTCTGCCTTGCTGGGGGTTGTTGGACAACGGCTGATTCGGACGATCTGCCCAAACTGCAAGTACGAGTTTCTGGCGCCTCAGGAAATCGTCGCCAAGTACGGCTGGGACAGCGAGGTCAAGCTGGCAAAGGGCAAGGGGTGCGAGCAGTGCTACGACTCCGGCCACAAAGGCCGCTCCGGCATTCACGAGATCCTGAGGACGGATGCGGAACTTCAGAAGCTGATTATTTCCAGCCCGAGCCGCGATGAACTGACCGACTACCTCAAGCAACGTGACTTCCACAACTTATTCAAAGACGGGCTGGGCCGTGTGCTCGCTCGGGATACAACGATCGAGGAAGTTGCTCGCGTGACCAGCATCTAGGGCGATAGATATGGCGATCCAGTTCGAAACGGAAGAAGTTGCAGCGCCAACCGGCGAGAAGAAACCGATCAGTCTGAATCTGGCGCTTCCCATCGGTGCCAAGAAAGCGGGCTCAGCCGAGCGCATGTTCTTTACGGAGCAACTGGCGCTGCTACTTGAAACCGGCGAGAGCCTCTATGGCGCCTTGACCACCATCGTCAAGCAAACCGAAAACAAGGATATGCTGGAAGCAGTCGAAAAAATCGCGCAGGACATTAGCGAGGGTCGCTCATTCGCACAGGCACTGGCGGAACACGAATCGATTTTTCCCTCAACCTACGTCAACCTGATAGCCGCCAGTGAAACCGGTGGCTTCATGTTCGAAGTACTGGAACAACTGCTGAATATGGATGAGAAACGCGAAGAAATGCGCACGACCCTCGTTTCCGCGGCAACCTACCCGATGTTCCTGATAGTTTTTTCCCTGGCCGTCGTCGTATTCGTGCTGGTTGTGGTCTTTCCGAAGTTCGGCGACATGTTCGCGTCCATCTACGACCAGCTGCCCATGACGACCAAAGCGCTGATGGGTGCAAGCGACATTATCCGCCAGTATTGGATCGCGTTGATAGCCGGTCTCGGAGTTTTTTCTCTGGGCGCACGCCAGTGGATAAATTCCGATGCTGGCACGAAACGTATCGACTACATGAAGCTGCATGTACCTGGAGTCCGCGATATTTTCATACAGATCTACCTGGTGCAGTCGCTGCAGGTACTAAGCCTGTCACTGAAGAATGGCGTTTCCGTGATGGAGAGTCTCGAGGCCTGCAGGGACGTCGTCAAGAATTCGCAGTTCCGCGGCCTTATTGAAAAAGTAGAGGAGTCGGTGCAGGCAGGCGCCGGTGTAGCGGCAGGATTTGAGGGCTCGACCTTCCTGCCCGACCTCGCCAAACACATGATCGCAACCGGCGAGCAAACCGGTAACCTCGGTAAGGTGGCGGGCCGCATCTGCGACTATTACGAGGTGCAGCTGTCCAAGAAACTCGATGCGCTTTCCAAGCTGGCTGAACCGATCATGCTGCTCGTCATGGGCGTCGTTGTTGGTGTCCTGGTCAGCTCGCTGATCCTGCCTATATTCAAGCTGTCCCGCGCCGTTTCCTGAGCCGCAGAGCCCGGAAAAAAGGGGCCTGATGGCTAAAGATTCTGGTGTGACAGCCGACAACTACTCCAGTAGCGGACATTCGATTAGCCTATAGGAGATAAGTCTATGATTTCGCTGAGAAGTATTCGAAACCAGGAAGGTTTCACATTGGTGGAATTGCTAATTGTCGTGATCATTCTGGCGATTCTGGCGGCGATTATCGTGCCCCAGTTTTCGGCAACCACCGACGACGCCAAGCAGTCCGCCTACGAGTCCAACATTGCCAATATTCGCTCAGCCATCGATCTGTACCGGCAGCAGCATGATGGCTACCCGGGTGCGTTGACGTCGACGGGCACCTGCCCCGGCGGCATGACCAACCAGGCCGGTGCGCTCAATACCGAAGCGGCTTTTCTTGCGCAGCTCAAGTTCTACACCAACTCAGCCGGCGTAGCCTGCAACGGCACGGACGCTATCTTCAAATACGGTCCCTACGTGAAAGACGATCTGCCGCTGAACCCGCTGGGCAGCCCGGGTATCAGCACGGTTGACGTTGGCAATGCCGGTCTCCTCGGCATCCTGACCGGCAACAGCGGCGGCTGGCAATACGACACGGTGACCGGCGAGTTCATCGGCGACGAGTAAAGCCAACTAACAGCGGGGGCATTCTGTTTTTTCTACCGAAATGCAGAGTGCCCCCTTTTTTTTGGACCCCAAATGAAGAGTGTCCGCAAATTCCAACCCGGTTATACGCTGACGGAACTGATAATCGTGGTAGCCATCCTGGGGCTGATCGCGGCCGTCGCCGTACCAGAGATATCGTCGGCGCCCGATGCGAAACTTCGTCTGGCGGCAAACGAGTTTGCTGCAGCGATGCGCTTCGCGCGCAGCGAGTCCCTGCGTACGGGTGAGCCGCACGGCTTTCGCCAGCAGTCGACCGCGAAACGTATTCGCGTCTTCCGGCTTGACACCAGCACCAGCCCCGCGACGCGAATCTACGATGTTTATCATCCCGTCGACAAGCAACTCTATGAATTCGATCTCAATTTGCAGTCGCTCGCTACCGCAGACTCGCTGAGCCGTACCGCAGTATTTCGGGGCACATGCAACCAGCCGGGCAACATCTATTTCAACGGCAGCGGTACGCCGTGGTGCGCCGACCCGGATACGGTCCTTCTGGAAAGGTTTGAAGTCGAGCTGATACTTGGTTCATCGCGTCGCACCGTCACGCTCGACGATGTCACTGGCCGGGTGACGATCCAGTGATTCGCCATACAAACCAATCGGGCCTGACGCTGGTCGAGGTGCTCGTAGCCATGACGCTGTTGGCCGTTCTCCTGGTGCCAGCAATGCGTGCCCTGCAGACCGGTGTCATTGGCGCCGAAGTGCACGGTGACCTGGCTTCCAGTCATTTTCGATTAACGTCGCGCCTCGAAGAGTTGCTGGCTGAACCGTTTGTGGATCTATCAGACGCAGCGATAGCGGCAGGTGCACCGACAACCGCGACAACCTATTCCGATGCGGCTGGTCCACCCGGCCGGCTGCTCGTCTATCTTTCGTTTTACGACGGTGACAACGCGGACGCCGATAACGACCCGTTCACCGGTACGGACTCCGACCTGCTGTGGATTCGCGTCGATATCGAAGACAGTGTATTCACGCTGCAGACTATCAGCGCCAGCGGGTATTAGTGATGACAGACTATCGTCAGATATCCTGCGGCTTCACCCTGATCGAGTTATTGATAGCGACGGCGCTGGCCGGGCTGATTCTCACGGCGATGAGCGGCCTCGTTAGTAATGTACTGGGTACCGAAGAGGTCGTTACGGAGCGTAATCAGTTGCAACAGGACGCGCGTTTTGCAATGCAACGCATTGCAAAAACGGCTAGCCATTCACGAAATCTGTTGTTGCCGCTGTCTGATAATCCGAACACAAACTGGCCCGAGAATATCCGCGAGCAGACGATTCCGGCCACCGCGCCGATCGGTAGCAGCGTGTTCGCCAGCGCCGTGCTCGCAGTCACACTGCCGGAATATGTCGACCTCGACTCCGATGGTTTTCCCGATGCTGACGACGATCGAGATGGCAGGATTGACGAAGACCTGCCGAACGATATTCATCATGATTTTTTGCCCGGCATCATGCTGATCGATGATGATGGAGATGGGTACATCGATGAGTTCTCGTTTCTGTTCTGGGACGACGATGAAAATGGAACTTACAACGAGGATCCTATCGATGGCATAGATAACGACGGGGATGGCAGTATCGACGAAGACCCGCCCTCTGACAATAATGGCGACGGTTGTCCTGGCCTGTGTGGCGTGGACGACGACCAGGACGGCACGATCGACGACGGTATCGATGATGACGACGATGAAGAAGGCACCGGATTCGACGATGGCTATGACCCGGTTGTGTTCTACCTCGTTGGCGATGCTCTCGTTGAAAGAATGCCTGTGCCATGGAACGCAGACGGCAACAGTAGTCCTGATGGCCCCGTAGACGGCCGCGATTTCATAGAGTCGGTCATCGCCGAGAACGTTTCGTTTTTTCGCGTTGAAAAACCTGTCCCCGGTGCGTCCGGCGAGCAGCTCGTCGAATTGACGCTCGAACTAACCGGTCCGACCGGTACTACCACAAGCCTGACAAGTCGTGTCCGCATCGGCGGTGCGCTGTGAGGCGGCTGCCTCCGGGACAGTCCCGAATCGGGACCATCCCTCTTCGCACAGCCCAACGCGGCTACCTGCTTGTCACCGTTATTTTCACGTTATTCCTGCTGGCAACCGTTAGCGTCCTTCTTACGCAGGGCTCTGCGATCAATGCCAATACGGCCGGCACCGAACTCGAAGCCGCGCGCGTGAACTACGTTACTGAAGCCGGCATGCAACACGCACTGTGGAAAACGCAGAACAACGCCTGCATGGGCGATATCACGATTCCGGATACGACGATTGGGCCAGACACGTACGCCGCGACCGTCACCGGTGCCGCTGCCGGAACGGCCTACACACTGTCCCCAGACCAGGACGCATGGATCCGCAACGACGACGTAACGAAGAACAATGGCAAGACTGCTGACCAGCACATCAAATTCGAGGCCGGAAAGGTCGAGCATGCACTCACCCGTTTCGACCTGTCGACGCTGCCGAAGGACGCACAGATCACCTCGGCGACGGCCTGGTTCTATATCACACCATCTGGACCGGGCGGCGGCGCGCACCCGGAAGGCCAGATAACTGTTCACCCGGTGACGGCCGACTGGACCGAAACCGGCGCCACCTGGGACACTCTGGGTGGCAAGTTCGAGAGCTCCAGGCTGGCGACTATCCCTGCGCAAGCAGCCGACAGTGTGTGGATCAGTTTCAATCTCACTGGCCAGGTACAGGCCTGGGTTAACGGCCAACCGAACTTCGGAATCCTGATGGCATCGGAATTCGAAGGCGTGCATGGCAGGTACTCCAGCCGTGAAGATGGCGGCAATGCACCTCGTCTCGATGTTGTCGTCGGCAGCGGAGCGGCATCACCGGTAACGATCAAGGCTACGGGCAAGCTGGATAGCGGTGTGAACAGGACATCGAAAGACACGTTTGCTGTGGCGTACCAACCGCCGACGACGATGTCTTTGCCACTGGGCACGGACGGTAAGGACGGCTGGGTCGACTCGTCACAAATTGCGAATAATTACGGTGTCGCTGGCGAGATGACAATCAGCGGCGGCGCAAACCCGAAACACTTCCTGGCGCAATTCGCGGCCGAGAGCATTCCGTCAGGAAGCCGCATTGCGTCCGCTCGACTCGAGATGTATTTGAACTACATGGGTAGTGCTGATCCGGCGGGAGAATTTTCCGTATACGCAATGTCTGAACCCTGGACGGAGGGCTCCGGCGACAACTGGAACCCGGGCGACGGCGCGAACTGGGCAACATCGGACGGCAGCAACGCCTGGTCCTGGACCAGCAATCACGATGCGTCGAGCCCTGTTGCGACGACCCAGGTGGATCCCTCGTATTCGGGCTGGCATTCCTGGGATGTCTCGAACCTTGTCAAACAGTGGTCTTCCGGCGAACGGCCGAATTATGGCTTGCTGGTAAAGGGAAACGACAATGCCAGGGACGCCTGGTTTCGCAGCAGCGATTGGGCTGATTCGACGCAACACCCGCGGCTGGTCGTCGAGTTTGCCTGCGAATGTGGCAGTCCCTGTATGGCGCCACAGGGTACGGGCCGGATCGCACTGATCGGCGACGATAATTCTCCGGATCCCTACGACCAACTGAAAATCCAAATCATCGAATCCTGGGGTTACCAAGTTGATTTTTATCAAGATCGAGATAGCGATACGATCAACTGGAACGATTATGACCTGGCGTATGTCTCCGAGACGGTCATCGGCGGCGACGTAAGTGCCAATCTCACCGACCTCTCGATCGGTGTGGTCAACGAGGAACCCAGGCTCTACGCTGATCTGCAGTTAGCCAGTGGCTACACTGAGCATGTCGGTTCCAGTATAAACATCATCGATAGCAGTCATTTCATCACTGCCATATTCCCGCAGGGACCCCTGTCGATCTACACCGGCGACATGGAAATCCTGACGGCCGACGCACCGCTCGCTGGTGGCCTGCGGACACTGGGTCAGTTCAGCGGTGCGGCCAGTTTGGCGGCGCTCGATCTGGGCGCACAGACGACCAGTGGTACGGCTGCCGCTCGCCGCGTGACCCTGCCGCTCGGCCAACACTTTGCCGCGGGATTCGACTGGACGAATCTGGGCAACAACGGTCAACTGCTCGTGCAACGCGCCATCGCCTGGGGCATGAATACGAAGAACTCGCTCAGAATTCTCCTGGTCGTCGGCATCAGTACCGCCCTCTCGACCAGGGACACGGCCAGGCGTGATCTCTTCGGGTCCTGGGGCCATAACGTCACCATCATCGACGATGAGGCGACGCTCGGCGAGTTCGACGCGGCAACCGCACTGCACGATGTCGTCTATGTCGGAGGCACGGTAGTGACCGGCAGGCTCGCTGACAAACTCACCGAGTCGACGCTCGGCATCGTTAGCGAGGTTGCTGGCCACCTGGACGAATTCGGTTTTGGCAGCAACGTGCCGACAACCACGGCCACTAACAATATGTTCACCGCCACAGATGCGTTGCACTACATCAGCGAACCGTTCGCAGGCGCCAGCGTCACACACTTCACTCCGAACCTGGCGATGCCTGTGGCCAGTGGAACACTGGCGCCCAATCTCGGCACGGTTGCGTCACTAGGCACTTTGACCTGGGCGATCCCGGTCCTCGACACCGGCACACAGCGCTGGGATAGCGACCTTTCGGCGGGGCGGCGTGTGAACTTGCCGTTTGGCAATGCAGAAATCAGCCAGGTGACGCCCGATGGCCTGACGTTGATGAGACGCTCCATCGAGTGGGCCGGTGGTGCGGGTACTGCCTCGGCAAGCCTTAGCGGGCACTGGAAGCTCGATGATGCAACGGGCCTGACAGCCACCGACTCGTCCGGACAGGGCAATGACGGCACCCTGGCAGGTGGCCCGGATTGGACCAGCGGTCAACTGGCGGGCGCGTTGGCGCTGGACGACCTCACTAGCGATAGGGTGGTGGTACCTGATGATCCCTCGCTCGATATAACCGGCGCGATTACCCTGGCCGCCTGGATCAAGCCTAATGAGCTGGGTAGCAATTATATTATTTCGAAATACGAGAAGGATGTTACAGATGGCTATGAACTGTCGTTGTCCAGCGTTGGCAAGATCTTCTTCCGCCTGAACCAGGCGAGCCAGGCCAATACCTACCGCGTTCAATCCACCCTTCTCTACCCAACTGACGGCAGCACCTGGATGCACATTGCCGCAACCTACGATGGAGAGACCCAGAGGCTCTACATCAACGGCGTAGAAGAAAACAGTCAGCCTGCATCGATCACGATCAACACCAATGACATCGATCTCGGCCTGGGTGGTCAGGCAGACGGCACGCGTGTACTCGATGGTGTGCTCGACGACGTGCGGATCTATGGCGGTGCGCTGGACGCAGCGGCGATCGCAGAGCTTGCGACTTTGCCCGGACCCATCGCACATTGGAAGCTCGACGACGGCACAGGATCGGCTGCCGTGGATTCGATAGGTAACAATGACGGTACACTGGTGGATAACCCTGCGTGGGTTGCTGGCAAAATCGGTGATGCGTTGGACTTCGATGGCGTGAATGACTACGTCAATGCCGGCACGTTCGATGTGGTGGGCAATGGCCTCACCATGATGGGCTGGTTCAACGCCGAAACCATCTCCACTCTGGATGGGCGAATCGTCTCCAAGGCTAACGGTGGCAACGATTTCAATGCGTGGTGGCAGCTTAGTACCACGGACGCCGGTAGCAATCGATACCTCCGCATGCGTGTCAAGGCGGGCGGCACCACAACCGAGTTGGCCAATTACAGCGTGAATCTAACGACCGGGCAGTGGTACTTCGCGGTTGCAACTTACGATAATGCTTCAGGCGATATGAAGCTTTATCTTAACGGCGCAGAAATCGAGAGTGGCTCTCATGCCGTTGGCGGACCCGTGGATGTGGATGCGGCGGTGCCCGTTGCAATCGGGGCGAACGGCCCGGCCGATCGGTTCTTCGACGGAAAACTGGATGACGTGCGCGTTTATGACCGGTCGCTAGGCGCTGCGGAGATAGCGGATCTCTATGCCGAAGGTACTGGTGAAACGACTGTCTCCCACTGGAAGCTTGATGATGGCGTGGGACTCGATGCTGTAGATTCCGTGGGCAATA
>RCNG010000040.1_pt1 | contig 46425 bp, 38 predicted proteins | sample 2041371 | NCBI WGS metagenome assembly RCNG01 (sample SAMN09708227, study PRJNA481090) | Marine sediment metagenome, whole genome shotgun sequencing project. | biome: marine sediment; feature: ocean; material: sediment; isolation source: Sewage treatment plant 1 marine sediment (STP1) ... | reverse complement strand
GCCAGGCTGCGAAATTGCTGGCGCCCGTGTACAGAATCTTGCCCTGCTGCACCAGGTCATCCAGCACCCCCAGGGTCTCCTCCAGGGGAGTGCAGTCGTCGAAGCGGTGGATATAATAGACATCGATGCGGTCTGTCCCGAGGCGGCTCAGGCTGGCCTCCACGGCGTTCTGGATGTGGAATCGTGACGCCCCTCTGGCATTGACATCCTTCCCCGTTGGGAAATAGGCCTTGGACGCGATGACCACCTCGTGGCGGCAGTCCCGGATCAGGCCTCCCAGGATCTCCTCGGCCCGGCCCGCCTGATACACATCCGCACAGTCGAAGAAATTGATGCCCCGGTCTCGGCAGGCTTGGAACATGTCTGCGGATGTCGACTCATCCGCATCCCCGCCGAAAGACATGGTCCCGTAACACAACTTCGACACCTTGACGCCGGTCCGGCCCAACATTGTGTATTCCATGATGGCTCCTACTTAACAGTTTTGCCCTCCTGCGTCAATCCTGATCTGCCCTCTCCCCTTGGCCGCACGCTGCTCAGAAGTGACAAGGCTCAGTGGTTTTCGGAAATAAAGTACAGCAAAACCTGGGACTCCCATCGATCTGACCCTTCTCTGCGGAGTGCTCGATGGGCCGGCCGTTTTCAGCCCGAGCGCATGGGGAGGTGGGAGACAAATTTTATCCTCTCAGGGTGGGATGGGAGGGGGAGGTTGGAAGGCGGTCTTCCGCTCGGACTGAATCGGCCGAGAAACATAGAGGTTGAATGCAGGCTTGACAAAAATCCGCTGGCAAATATAGTGATACTACATTGCCGGACCATATCATCACTCGAACATCGAGCAAATTAAACGCCCTAAGAGAGGAATATCCATGTTTGTCTGGGTCTTTCACCGCATAAGCGGTCTCCTTCTCATCGTGCTTCTGTCCATCAAGTTTCTCACCGCCTTTTTCCTTATGACCAAGGCCCAGAAACCTGACTGGGCGCTGTTGCTGCACACCAATCCCCTCACCGACACGTTCCTGATCATAAGCGGGGTGTACCATGCCTTCTATGGCATCCGCACGGTGATCATGGACATGGGCTTTCGGAACGAGAAGCTGCTCTTCCGGCTGGCCACCCTGCTGGGAGGGATCGCGAGCGCCCTGCTCCTCTTCCTCTATTTCACCCGAGACTACTAGGAAATCAATTGAGAAAACTATATCAATGATCAGCCACGATATTCTCATAGTCGGAGGGGGCCTTGCGGGTCTGTCTGCGGCCCTGTACAGCGATACCAGCCTGGACGTGGCCGTCATCTCCAAGGTCCATCCCCTGCGCTCACACTCCGTAGCGGCCCAGGGCGGCATCAATGCCGCGCTGGGTAACCATCCCGACGGCGGCGACGACAGCTGGGAGAAGCACACCTTCGACACGGTCAAGGGCAGCGACTACCTGGCCGACCAGAGCGCCTGCGAGCTCATGTGCCGGGAGGCGGTCGCGCTCATGTACGAGATGGAGCACATGGGCGTACCCTTCAGCCGGTTCCCCGGATGTGTCGTCGCCCAGCGCCCCTTTGGTGGGGCGGGATTCCCCCGCACCTGCTACGCGGCGGACAAGACCGGACAGGTCATCCTGCACACCCTGTTCGAGCAGTGCATCAAGAAGAAGGTCCGTTTCTACGACGAATGGCTGGTGACCGACCTGGTGGTGCACAACGACCGCTGTCAGGGAGTTACGGCCTATGACCTGGCCTCAGGCGAGATCAGCGGCATCCGGGCGCGGGCGGTCATCTTTGCCACCGGCGGCTACGGACGCGTATTCCTGCGCTCCACCAATGCCTTCATCAACCTGGGAAGCGGCATCGGCATGGCCTATCGGGCCGGGGTCCCCCTCAAGGACATGGAATTCGTCCAGTTCCACCCCACCTCCATGTATGGCAAGAACATCCTGATCACCGAGGGGGCCCGGGGCGAGGGCGGCCACATGCTCAACAACCAGGGCCGACGGTTCATGGAAGACTACGCGCCCACCGCCATGGAACTGGCTCCCCGAGACATCGTGGCCCGGGCCATCCAGACCGAGGTGGATCAGGGACGCGGCTTCGAGAACCAGTATGTCCACCTGGACCTGAGACACCTGGGAAAGGAAAAGATCGATAAGCGGCTCCCCAGCGTCCGCGACATCTGCATCCATTTCGGCGGCTTCAGCCCCGTGGATTCGCCGATCCCCATACAGCCCGCCCAGCACTATTCCATGGGCGGGATCGACGTGGATGTGGGCTGCGCATCCCCGGTCGAAGGATTCTACGCCGCAGGAGAATGCGCCTGCGTGAGCGTGCACGGGGCCAACCGGCTGGGCGGCAACTCCCTGCTGGATGCCGCTGTCTTCGGCAAGATCGCAGGAGTGTCTGCCTCAAAATACGTGGCCGGTTCACAGGGCGCAGCGGGGGCAGAGGAGGTCCTGGAGAGGGAGACCGGAAATCGGCAGCGGAAGGTGAACGTTTTCCTCCAGAAGGATTCGGGACAGAATGTGTTCCAGCTCCTCAATCGCCTCAAGGCGGTCATGAGTGACAAGGTCGGCGTCTTCCGCAACGAACACGACCTGAGCGCAGCTCTGGAGGAGATCCGCACACTGCGCGAAGACTTCAAGAGTTCCTATCTCCGTTCCCCCCATCTCTACTACTGCCAGGAGTTCGTCACCTTCTCGGAGTTCGATTCCATGCTCGATATCGCCGAGGTCATCACGCTGGGGGCCCTGACCCGGCAGGAGACACGCGGCTCCCACTTCCGGACGGACCACACGAAGCGCGACGACCAGGAATGGCTCAAGCACACCCTGGTGAACCGCCGCGACGGGAAACCGGAAATTTCCTACCGGGAAGTCAAGATCGGCAAGTACAAACCCATGGAGCGGAAGTACTAAGATGAGATACACGTTCAAGATACTGCGCTTCGACCCGCTCAAGGACGAGAAACCCTATTTCCAGAAATTCCAGCACGAGCCCGGCCCAGCCGACACCGTGCTGGAGGCTCTCAAGGATATCCGCGACCAGCAGGATCCCACCCTGGCATTCCGGTACAGCTGCCGCGAGGCGGTCTGCGGATCCTGTGCCCTGGTCATTAACGGAAATACGACCCTGGCCTGCCTGACATCCATCAAGTCGCTGGAAACCTCCGAGGTCATCATAGAGCCGCTCCCCAACCTGGAGATCCAGAAGGACCTCTTCGTGGACATGAAGCCCTTCTGGGACGCGCTGGAGAAGGTCGAACCCTACATCATCAATCCCGAAGCGACTCCCGAGGAGGGACACAGGATCGAGGAGAAGGAGATGGACCGGATCTACCGGTTCATCACCTGCATCCTGTGCGCCTGCTGCTACAGCGCCTGCCCTGTGGCCTCTCGGGACGGCCGCTACCTGGGACCTGCCGCCCTGGCCAAGCTCTGCCGCTTCGTAAAGGACCCCCGCGACCAAAGGCCCTATGAGGCGTGGGCCCAGTTCAATTCACAGGAGGGCGTCTGGGGGTGTGACACCGTCTACGCCTGCAACGACGTCTGCCCCAAGGACGTGCGGCCGGCCGACGGGATCCTGTCGCTGCGCAGGATGATGTTCGCCTCGGAACTAAAACACCTCTTTAAAAGAAAGCCATGAAGATCAAACATTCTCTCATCACGCGCCGCAACTTCCTGAACGGTCTCCTGGGGGGCTGGGCCGCAGCCCTGATGGCCACCTTTATCGCGCCGGCCATCCGCTTCGTGTTTCCGCCCTACCGCGAGCCCGATGAGGTCATCCTGCCGTTCATCGACTTCCAGGACATGGAGCCGGGTTCGGTCCGACCCTTCCCTTGGGGGAGCAAGCCCGGGGCCCTCAAGCTGAATACCGACAACACCTACACCGCCTTCGTGGCGGTCTGCACACACCTGGACTGCAACGTGAGCTGGCTGCCGGAGGAGCGAAAATTCTTCTGTGCCTGCCACGACGGCTGGTACGACGAGGAAGGCAACAACATCGCGGGCCCGCCGCCCACGCCCATGCGCCGCCTGGAGGCCTACGTGGAAGAAGAAAACCTCATCATCCGCAGGCCGGGATTCGAGGGCCAATGAGCATCAGAAAAGTGTGGGACTGGTTTGAAGACCGACTGGGACTGTCGGACATCTTCGGCTTCCTGACCAAGAAACCCATTCCTCAGCACAAGCACACCATCTGGTACTACACGGGAAGCGCCATCCTGCTGTTCTTCGTGATCCAGGTCGTGACCGGATTCATGCTGGCATTCTACTACAAGCCCACACTGGAGCAGGCCAATGCCAGCGTGGCCCGCATCGTCAGCGAAGTGCCCCTGGGATGGATCATGCGCTCCATCCACAGCTGGTCCGCCTCTTTCATGATCGCCCTGGTGTTCATCCACCTCCTGAGCATCTGGATCACCAAGGCCTACAGGAAGCCCCGCGAGCTGACCTGGATGAGCGGCGTGCTGCTCCTGGTCGTCTCCCTGGCGTTCGGCTTCACCGGCTACCTGCTCCCCTGGGACGAACTGTCACTCTCTGCGACCAAGGTCGGGACCGACATCCCGAGCGCCATCCCGGTGGTGGGCCAGTGGGTCACCAACCTCCTGCGCGGAGGGGGGGATGTGACCGGAGACACGCTGACACGATTCTTCGGGATCCACATCAGCATCCTGCCCGTTCTCGCCTTCCTGATCCTGGCTCTGCACATCTTCCTCATCCAGAAGCACGGCATCAGCTATCCCCTGGAGGCTGAGAAGTTTAAGGAGAAGATCAAGACCATTCCTTTCTGGCCCAACTTCATATACCGCGAGATGGTGGTGTGGCTGCTCCTGCTGGGTGTATTCCTCACGGTGGCCATCCTGAAGCCTCATCACCTGGGCGTCCAGGCCGACCTCATGGCCCCCGCTCCCGTGGGGATCAAGCCCGAATGGTACTTCCTGTTCCTCTTCCAGACCCTGAAGATCTTTCCCGCTCATGTCCTTTTCGTGAGCGGAGAGACCCTCGCGGTCTTCCTGATCCTGTTTTTCGTCGCCCTGTTTTTTTTCCTGCCTCTTATCGACACCAAACCCGAGGAAAGGAGGGGCCGGATCATCACGTACTCCGCCTATGCCTTCATCCTGTACGCCGTGGTCATGAGCGTATGGAGCCTGCTATGAGGACCTGTCTGCCCATCCTGATGCTGGCGGCTGCTCTGCTGTGCGGAGCGCTGCTCATTCCCGCTGCGGCATCTCAGCCGGGACACATATCCTCGCCCTCCCAGGAGGAGACAACACCGGCCCCCACGGCAACAGAGGAGGGGCAGGAGGCCGAAGCGGAAAGGATCCCCCCGGGTCCCAAGGACATAACCGAGCGGATCGCCACCTACGTGTTCCTGGGCTGGCTGTGGCTCTCGATACTGGTTCTCATTTACGCCCTCCGCCTGAAGATCAGGGAGAGCGACCGTTTGCATGACCTAGCATATTTTGATACAGATAAGGAAATCCCGCAGCAAGGAACCTGATGGAAGCCAAGCGGAGAAAATTCGATCCGCACATCACGTGGGCGGGAGACTACTGCAAGCACTGCTACACCTGCATCAACATCTGCCCGGTTAAGAACCTCAAGTTCGAAGGGGACGAGATGGCATCCCTGAACAAGTGCATCCAGTGCCAGCTGTGTGAAAAATACTGCCCGGACTTTGCCCTCGAAGTGGAACCCAAGGCGTCCAAGCCCAAGACCCCCGCTGCAGCCAAGACAAAAACGGGAGTACGGAAGGCCAAAACTCCCTCCAGGCCTGCGGGCAAGGCCGATCCCGGAGCGAGAAGAGCCATCAAATGAAACGCCTGACCATGGGGAACGAGGCCGTCGCCCTGGGGGCGCTGCAGGCGGGAATGAGCTTCTTCGCCGCCTATCCCATCACCCCCGCCTCGGAGATCATGCACATCCTGGCCGAAAAAGAGGGCGAGATCGCGTTCGTGCACGCCGAGGACGAGATCGCATCGGTCTACCTCGCCATCGGGGCCAGCCTGGCCGGCTGCAAGGCCATGACTTCGACCTCGGGGCCGGGCATGTCCCTCAAGCAGGAGGGGATCGGGCTGGCCCACATGATGGAGGTCCCCATGGTGGTGGTCAACGTGCAGCGCGTGGGCCCCAGCACGGGGATGCCCACGCTGCCGGCCCAGGGAGACATCATCCAGGCCCGGCACGGCAGCCACGGCGACTACTGCCCCATCGTGTTCTATCCCTGCACGATAGCCGAGTGCTACCGCTACACCATCGAGGCTTTCAACGCGGCCGAGGAATCGCGCAGTCCTGTGATCCTGCTGCTGGACGGATACTTGGCCCACCTATCGGAGACGGTGGACCTGTCCCGGATCGAGGTCGAGCTCAAACCCCGGTCCTTCAAGCCTCTGGGAACCGGGCGCCGGCACTTCACGGGCCTCCTGGAGAAGGGCGGCATCCCCCAGACCAAGGACACGGCCTACTACCGCGAGTGGTACCAGCGCATCCAGACCAAGATGCAGAAGACCGCGGACAAATATCGCTTCTACACCTACTGGGAGAATCCCGCATCCGACACGCTGCTCATCGCCTTCGGCATCGCGGCCCGGGTCATCTCCCCCCTGAGGAATCACTACTCGATCTTCAATCCCGTCACCCTGTATCCGATCCTGGAAGAAGAGCTGGCAGAAGCCGCCGCCAAACACGACCGGATCATCGTGATCGAGATGAACGACGGGCAGTACCAGGGCGAGGTCCAGAGGGTCCTGATGCGCCGGGTGGAGAGCCTCCCCATCCTAGGCGGCACCATCCGCTTGAATGAGATCAAAGAGAAGCTCGATGCACTATAAAGACTACGTGAAATGGGCCCGTATGCCCTCCACCTGGTGCGGCGGCTGCGCCATCGGCATCGTGTTCAAACAGCTGACCTACACCCTGGCCAAGATGGGGGTGCCGCGCAAAAATCTGGTCGTGGTATCCGGTATCGGCTGCAGCGGCAGGGCCGCCGGCTACTTCAACGTTGACAGTGTCCACGCCACGCACGGGCGGGCCATTCCCGTGGCCGAGGGCATCAAGCGGGGCAATCCCGATCTCAGGGTGATCGTGTTCAGCGGAGACGGAGACCTCGCGGGCATCGGGGGGAACCACCTCATCCATGCGTCGCGCAGGGACATCGATCTGACCGTCATCTGCATCGACAATGAGATCTACGGCATGACCGGAGGGCAGATGGCCCCCACCAGCAAGCGGGGGGCCAAAACCCTGACCAGCCTGAAGGGCAGCGACTATTACGCGATCAACCTGCAGGGCCTGATCACCTCCACGCCCCGCCACTTCTATGCACGCGGGTCCGCATTCCGGATCAACCACCTGCAGAAGTGCATGCAGCAGGCCCTGGAGTGGCAGGGATTCGCGTTCGTGGACGCCATCTCGTACTGCATCGAGAATCACGGGCGCAGGCTGGGATTCAAAAGCTCCTTCGAGATGCTGGACAAGATCCGGGCCGACTACAGGATCAATTCCAAGCCGGAGGGAATCCTCCAGCCCAATGAATTGGGGGTTCTCACCAATGAAGGTTAGAGCAGGAAGGCCCACGGACTGTCCCCGCGTCAACACCCTGATGGGCAAGCTGATCGACGAGATCTATGCCGGCGAGTCCGCAAAGGTCCGGCGGATCCTCAAGGCCAACTACACAAAGGACGGGCTCAAGGAGATGTGCAGCGAGAGCCAGACCCGGATGTATGTCGCGACGGCAGACCGCAAGACCGTGGGTTTCCTCTTCGGATGGCTCTTCCACAACGTGTTCACCGTGTACTGGATCTATGTGGAAAAACCCTACAGGGGAAAAGGCGCGGTCAAAGAGCTCCTTTCCCATGCCGAAGAGGAACTGCGCCGCAAGGGCTGCTACAAGCTCGAGATGTATGCCTATGCGGAGAACAACCGGTTTCTCAACTTCAGTCAGAAGCTGGGATTCAAAAAAGGCGTGCTGATCCACAAGAGCATGTTCGGTTTCAAGATCCGCAACATCTACAAATACATCGGAGAGTGCGGGCCGGAGGACAGGATCAAGACCATCAAGATCATCGGCGAGGCGGGGCAGGGCGTCAAGCTCATGTCCTATACCCTGGCCTCCATCCTGGCCAAGCTGGGGAACGAGGTGTCCCTGAACCTGGAATACGATTCGGCGGTGCGGAGCGGGACCATCAGCGCCGACCTGACCTACTCCGACGACCCCATAGATAATCCCATCATCGACGAGGCGGATGTCCTCATCAAGTTCACCCGCACGCGGGACTGGTTCCCTGCCCGCGACCTGGTGATCGATGAGAGCCTGTGCGGCACTAAGAACCTGGAGTGCAACATCCAGAGCAAGCAGGGAGCCAACTACGGATTCCAGGATGTGGCCATCTCCAAGTTCGGCAGCAAGATCTACATCAACATGATCGCCCTGGGGCGCATCCTGCGCTACATCGGCGTCAACATCATGCTTCTCAACATCGAGGACCTGCTTCCGCCCAGATTCGTGGAGAAGAACCTGGCGGCCATAAAATACGGATTCAATTTCCGCGACGACACCTAGAGACCACCATCATTCCCGTGTGAGGAATATCAAGTGAGCGAAAAGAAAATGGGTTGGGGACTGTATTTCTTCCCCGTGTTTTCCTCCGTACTGCTGGCGGCACACTTTTCACGCGTAGACCTGAATGGGATCGCGCTCCTGTGCCTGCTCTTCCCCATGATCCTGCTTATCCGGAAGCCCTGGATCCTGCGGATCTTTCAGCTCTACCTTCTGATCGGCGCCGGAGTCTGGATAAAAAGGACCCTGGTCCTGCGCGCCCTGCGGATCGAGGCGGGTGATGACTGGCTCAGACTGGCCCTGATCCTGGGCGGCGTGGCGCTCTTCACGCTGATCTCCGCGCTGGTCATGGAGAAAAAACGATTCAAGGCCCGGTATGCCGGTTGAGAGTATGGACCCAGGCCCGCAAATCGGCCCTCCCCTGGCGGCTTTCCTGGCCACGGGGACGCTGCTCACCTTTGTACATCTCAAGGTCGAGCCTCCCATACTGCTCCTGGAGCGCTTCTTCCCCGGCACGGGCCTGATCGAGGCCTTACTGCTGTCCCTTTATGCCGCCTGGATCACCCATGTCTATCTCAAAGCTCGATCCACGGCCAAACTTCGCATGCGGCTCTGGCTTCTCTTTTCCGGCGTCTTTTTCCTGCAGTTCGGGCTGGGGCTGGCCGGGATCGATCAATGCATGATGACGGGCAAGCTGCACCTCCCCATTCCCGCATTGATCCTGGCGGGTCCCATCTTTCGCGGCGGGGGATTTTTCATGCCCATCCTCTTCGTTTCCACTGTCCTCATTTCCGGGGCGGCCTGGTGCAGCCACCTCTGCTACATCGGGAGCTGGGACAACGCACTAGCACGGCAGAGCCAAGTGCGGGACAATCCCCGCTGGTGGAAGGCGGCCCGCGGCGGCATCCTGGCCGCTGTGATCCTGACTCCGCTGGTTTTCCGCGTGTCCGGTCTGGGCGGGGGTGCGGCTGTGGCCAAGGCCCTGGGGTATGGGCTCACGGGAGTGCTGGTGATGTTCTTGTTTTCGAGGCAACGGGGTACCATGGTGCACTGCACGGTCTACTGCCCGATCGGGCTGCTTGCGGGCTGGATTGGGCGCCTCAATCCATTCCGAGTGCGGCTCGATCCTGCCTGCGATGGCTGCGGGGCCTGCCGCCACACATGCCGCTACAATGCGCTCACAGCAGATGACATTCAGAGACGGAAGCCCGGGATCTCTTGCACACTGTGCGGGGACTGCCTGTCTTCCTGCTCTAAGAACGCACTGAACTATGCCTTCTTCCGCCTGTCCCCGGAGATGGTGCGCTCCGTGTTCGTGGTTGTGGTGATGACCCTGCACGCCGTGTTCCTGGGCGTGGCGCGGATCTGAAGCTGCGATTCCAGCGGGTCCGGCTACTGCTTGTCCTTGGGATTGAATCCGATCCGGTCGAACGGATTACTCACACTGGTGGTGATGTTTCGCAGGTGGGAGTTGATCCGCTTCAGAAAACGGATGTAAAGGGCCAGTCCCGCTGCATCGCCGGCTCGGATCGATGAGTCTTTTTCCTGCACAACATCCCTCACACGGTCGTCGCAGGCATCGTTGACCCAGGCATATTTCTCCAATAGGGCTATGGCTAGCGCATCATCGCCCTCCATAAAACACTTCTTGGTCTGGCCGAAGTTATCCTCCACCGCCTCTTCCATGCGGACCAATTCGTCTTCGTACCGTCCTCCGTGAAGCTGGCCCGGATGGTCGAGTGCCAGCTCCACCATGTTCTTGGTATAATCACCGATCCGTTCGATATCAATGATGATGCTTACCAATGCCAACCCGGTGGAGAGATCGGCAGCTCCTCTCAGGACCAGGTGGTTGAAAACCATGCGCCGGACCTCGCGCTCATACTTGTTGACCTCCTTGTCCTTCTCCTTGAGGCCGAGATCAACCTCGCTGTCAGCCCTATTCCGCAAAGAATCCCGGGCCTCACGGAACATGTCGAGGGTGATATCCAGCATATCAAAAGACCGCTGAAAGGCATGATCCATCAGCGTGTCCTTCTTGAAGATTGCCAGCCATTTTTTAAACATGTTGAACTCCTCTTATCTCAGCAGCCAAATAAACATCAGAGGGATGAGGAAGAATACCACGATAATATAGACGAGGGGGAGATATTTATATCTCACTGAGACCTTGGCAAATTTTTCCGCGATCGTAATGGGGACGATCCGGAGAGGCCACCAAACCAGGATACCAGAAACATTGAACAGCAGGTGCGAGAAGGCCACGATGATCGCGGAGAGGTTCCCTGTAACCAGGGCCGCCAGGATGGCCGTCACGGTTGTCCCGATGTTGGCACCCAGGGTGTACGGAAAAACCTGCATCAGCGTGAGAAGCCCACCGGCTGCCATGGGGACCGCGAGGGACGTAGTGATGGAGCTGCTCTGGACCATGGCCGTGAGCAGAAGCCCCACCAGGAAAGCCCGAGTGGCGGTCTTGAACAGATAGCGGTCGAACCAGGCCTCGGCCTTGGCAACAACCAGGATCTTCAAAGACTTGACCATGCGGGTCAGAGCGAACAACAGGCAGACCATGGCGATGATCAACAATATCCAGGGCTTGTCCCCGATAATGCTGCGCAGCACCTCCACCACTGGTTTGGTCAAGGCCTTGATCGGACTCAAAAAGTTCAATCCGCCGATATTTTGGAAGTTTTCTCCCATAAATGTGGCGGCCCGGCCCAGGAAATTCGTGAAGTACTGAAGGGGAAAAAGAAGCAGCACGGCCAGGACATTAAAGAAATCATGGACAAACGCGGTAGACACCGCACGTTCATATTCGACCTTCCGGTTGATCTGAGTGATCGAAACCATGGTGTTCGTGACTGAGGTCCCGATGTTGGCACCCATGACGATGGGGATGGCATTGGACACATTCAAGGCGCCGCCAGCCACCAGGCCCACCACTATGGCGGTCGTCGAGGAGGAAGACTGGACGATCGAGGTCGAAAGGATCCCGATAAACAGCCCCACGAGCGGATTGGTTGTGGTGGCGATCAGAGTTTCGGCCAAGCCCTTGCCGAACATCTTGAGCGAGGTGCCCATCAGCTCCAGACTGAACAGGAACAGATAAAGTGAAAGGATTAAATACAGGAGGTTGAACAGCGTAGTGTGACGAATGTAGAAGCGGCTGAGCGCTTTCATCTGAGCTATCCTTGTTTTTTGGAAAAAAACTGGGATATCTTCCCCGATATCAGTTTCAAGTCGTATATATCACAGGCCCATGGGAGTGTCAAAACTCCAGTAGCAAAGTCACAGAATGCGGGGCAAGTCGAGACAGGATTGTTACCCCCCGAAAAATGCTCTAAAATAATGGTATGGACACGCCCCTCTCAAGTTATGATGCCCCACCATTCCGTCCCCCCAACGAGGCCGGCAGCGCGTTGATCCGGGTGACCAGGGGCTGCCCCTGGAACCGCTGTGCCTTCTGCTCCATGTACAAGGGAGGGGAAAAATTCACGGCCAAACCCCTGGACGAGATCAGGGCGGATGTGCTCACGGCCCGCGAGATCTACGGCCAGGCGGCGAGCATATTCCTGGGGGACAGCGACAGCCTGGTGCACAAGGACATGCCGGAGATCGTAGCCTTTATCCGGCAGGTCTTCCCTGAGGCCGGACGCATCACGACCTATGCCAGGGCCAGGACCGTGGTGAAGCGGCGGCCGGAATTCCTGAAAGAGGTGCATGATGCCGGTCTCGATCGGCTGCACTTCGGCCTGGAATCGGGGGATGCAGTCGTCCTGGACCGGCTGTGCAAGGGTGCCTCCCCCGAGGACATGGTCAAGGCCGCACACAAAGCCCGCGAGGCGGGATTCGAGTCCTCGTTCTACGTCCTGAGCGGGGCCGGGGGGAGCGACCGCTGGCGGGAGCATACCTTGAACAGCGCCCGCATCCTGAACGCAGCCAAGCCCGACTTCATCCGCCTGCGTACGCTTACCGTCCAGGCCGGCACACCCTTGGACGAGGCCTTGAGATCCGGCAAATTCGAGATCACCCCCCCCCGCGAGCGGCTGGAAGAGGTCCGGCTGTTCGTGGAGGGCCTGGAGCTCGAAGGATGCTTCCTAGCCAGCGACCACCTGACCAACTACCTTTGGGAAGGGGATACGATCTTCTATCGGGGCATAACCGGCGAGCTTCCCGAGGAGAAGGGGCGCATGCTCCGGACGCTGGAAAAGGCCATCGCACGCATCGAGGCCTCGGATCAGGAGATCCGGGATTCCAACCGCATGTATAGGGATGGGATTTTCACCCGGCTCTAATCAAAATCGAGGGACCGGGTGTCGCCGTAGATGTGTTTGAGGAGCAGCAGGGCTTTTTGGGGGGGGATGTCCATGAATTCGATACCCACTTCGAAGAGTTCGTTCTCATAGACGGGCGTGACCCAGCGGACCTGGGCCTCCAGCTCCAGCACCTTACGGGTCCGGGAGAGGACCAGCCGCACCTTCATCCGGGTATGGGCCGCGAGCCGGACATCGGTCAGGACTCGGAGCCCCCCCGTGGAGATGTCCTGGGTCAATACCTGGATGGATTTCTGACCATCTGGCAGGGCCTCCCCGGAGCTCAGGGACAGCGCGACCTGGTTTTCCTCCTTGCGGCGAGGTTCCTTGCGGCGATTCTTCATGTCCATCCGGTCTACTCTCTTTAGTCGGTCCCTTTTTGCGGTTTTTGAAATCGATGCGTCACACGGCTGCAAAACGCAACGATCAAGGGAGCGAGCGCGGCTCCCGCTCCTTCCTTTTTATACACCAATTCGGCCTTGAATTCCATAGGCCTGTCTGCTATACCAGTTGGGGAAGATTAGTCTTGAAGAGGTGAAAATGCGCGCGGTCCTTCGGAAAATAATGAAATTCCTCCTGATCCTGGTGGGCGCGGTGGCCCTGCTGTTCGTACTGGTCCTCTTTCTCATGCGGCCCCGCACCCCGGAGATCAAGGGCCCCTCCGGCAAACGGCTTCCGGACCATGTCGCCTCCCTGGAAAAGGTGACACTGGGGGGGGAGAAACAGTGGATCCTGATCCGGGGACAAGACAGGTCGCTGCCGGTGCTGCTCTTCCTGCATGGGGGCCCGGGCATGCCCATGATGTACTTGGCACATGCATTCCAGCGTCCCCTGGAGGAAAGTTTTTTGTGTGTGCAGTGGGACCAGCGGGGGGCCGGAAAGTCCTTCCGCCCGGACCTGCCCCTCGAAAGCCTGACCGTGGAGCGGATCCTGTCCGACGCACACGAACTCATTCTCCAGCTCCGGTCGCGCTTCGGGCAGGACAGGATCTACCTGGCCGGTCATTCCTGGGGAAGCTACCTGGGAATGCTGCTCGCCCAGCGCTACCCGGAACTGCTGCATGCCTATATCGGTATCGGGCAGGTGGTGGACGAGGTGCGGGCCCAAGAGATCGCGGAGCGCTTCATCCGGGAGCGCGCCATCGCAACCGACGACCAGGAGGCGCTGCTCGAACTCAACACAATGGGCACCTCGATCCACGAGAAATGGCTGTTCAAATATGGGGGGGTGCTCTTCGGGAAAACGGGCTATTCTCCCTTCATCTGGGCGGGGCTGCGGGCGCCGGAATACGGCTTCTTCGACATCCCCAAGGTCGGCAAGGGCTCGTCCTTCTCATCCCGGCACATGCAGTACGATGCCATCGCGGGCCCGCTCATGGAGCATGTCCGCGAGGTGCGGGTCCCTGTGTATTTTTTCGCCGGACGGCACGACTATACCACGCCCTCCGAGCTGGTGGAGGAGTATTTCTCGATCCTGGTGGCGCCGCAGAAGCGCCTGATCTGGTTCGAACGCTCCGCACACTTCCCCTTCTTCTCGGAACCGGAGGAGTTCGCCCGCATCCTGGGAGACCTCCTCCGGTAGGGTGCAACGGTCCAGACAGAACCGGAGTTTCAGATACTTAAGGGAGGAGAACTATGACAAAAATGCTTAAGCCATATGCGATCATACTGGTCTTGCTGCTGGCTGCATCGGGCCAGCTGTATTCGCAGAAGGTCGAGACCGTGGACGGCGTAAAGCTCGTCCATAACGAAAAGGACGGAAAATGGGGAGCGAATCCAGCGCTGGACATCGAGTTCATCCGGAACATCGGCGAGCTGGATTCCGACGACGAGAACATCCTCTTCCACCAGCCGGCCGACATCGCCTTCGACAAAGAGGGCAACATCTATGTGCTGGACGCCGGCAATCAACGCATCCAGAAGTTCGGGCCGGATGGCTCCTATCTCGCCACCATCGGCCGCCAGGGTGAGGGCCCGGGCGAGCTGCAGTTCCCGCTGTCCCTGGACATCGACGGCGAGGGATACATCTATGTCCCGGACATGGGGAACCAGCGCATCCAGGTCTACAAGCCCGACGGGATCGCCGACAGGGGCATCGCCATGAACCGCACTCCGCTGGGCACGATCCGCATGCACCCGGACGGCCGCATGCTGCAGGGAACCGGGGGATTCAACGTGATGATGGGCCCGGGTGGAAGGGATGAGGATGCCGGCCCGCCTCCCCTGCTCAAGGTCCGGAATCCGGAAGGAGAGGTGGTCGAGGAATTCGGACAGCCCAAAGATTTCAAGGATATGATGGTCAACAACATGGGCAACCAGTACCAGTTCGCGATCGCCCCGGACGGGTCCGTGTATGTGGCCTTCAGCTTCCAGAACCGGATCGACAAATACACTCCGGAAGGAGAGCTCGTTTGGAAGGCGGACCGGCCGCTGAACTACGACACGGACGCTCCCAAGACCAAGGGCAAGAGGCGGGTCAGCGGAGGGAACATCTCGATCGAGGCTCCCCAGATGAACCGGGCCTCACAGGGAATCGCCGTGGACGGCAAGGGCCGGCTCTGGGTGGTGAACTACGTGCGCCAGATCAAGGAAGAAGAGCAGGTCGGCACGCGCATCGGCATGACCATGAACGAGAGCGGCAAGCGAAACATGAACCTGGCGTTCGAAGGCAACACCGACCTCACCAAGACCGACATGTACCGGCTTGAGGTCTATGACTCCGAGGGAGTGCTGCTCACCGCATTCCCGATCGGCCACTTCGCCGATTCCATCCGAATCCAGGATGACCGGATCTTCATCATGGACCGGATGCGAGGCGCACAGTTCTACGAATACCGCATTGTCGAGAAATAGGCATCGCCGACTCCCCGCCTGAAATAAGCTCTGGGGAGGGAGTCGCTAGGCCAGGTCGGCCAGGGCCTGGTTGAGGTTGGCCAGGCCGGCGCGGATCTCATCCGCGTCGGCGCCGAATCCGATCCTGAAGAAGCGCTCATCCATCTCGAAACAGCGGCCCGGAACTACAAAGGTCCGGTACTCCTCTGCCAGGCGGCGGTACAGGGCCTCGGGATCGACCCGCTTTCCCGACTTCATCCGGGGCAGGCAGACCACTCCGGCCTCCGGCCTCACCCACTCGAAGTCGGACTGTTCATCCATCCAGCCCGCCACCACCTCAAGGTTCTGGGCGATCCGATCTCGAGCCTTGACCAGGAAGGGCTCGCTGTTCTGCAGCACCTCTTGAGCGATCTTCTCGCTCAGCGCATTGTTCGCAATGCTCACCTGCTCGCGTATGGCCAGGACCCGGTCCAGGATCTCTCTGTTCTTGGTGGCCAGCCAGCCGGTCCGGATCCCGGGCAGGCCAAAACACTTGGACATGCTGGAGATGCTCACGACCCGATCGCTCAGGCTGGCCGCCGCGGGAAGGAGCGCATCGCCCGAGGCCATGTGACGGTAGGTCTCGTCGAACAGCAGGAACAGCCCCCGCTCCTCCACCAGCCTCACGGCCTCACGCAGTTCCGCCTCCGTGATCATAGACCCGGTGGGATTGTTGGGGTGGGTCAGGCTCACGAGTTTGGTGTCGGCCCGAATGAGCCCCCTCAATTCCTCCCAGTCGGGCTTGAATCCGTCCTCGAACCGCAGGCAGAATAGAGTGACCTCGCACCCCAGGGAGCGCGGTACTTCATAGAGCGAGGGGTAGTTGGGGTGCTCGACGATCATGTGGTCGCCGGGATCTACCAACGCCGAGACCACAGCAAAGTTGGCCTCGCTGGCCCCGGTCGTGACCACCACGTTGTCCTCTGACAGCCCGGGATACTGCCGGGCGATGCTGGCCCTCAGCTCCGGCTTTCCCTTGTGATACCCGTAGCGCAGGAGGACATCGTCCAGGTCGACTCCCAGATCCCGGACAGATAGGGTCTTCACCGCGCTCTCCCCGATGTCGCAGTCGATCTCATACTGGTATTGGTCGAACCATACCTCAAGGGCCATCCGATTGAACCACATGCTCGATTCCTTTTGATATGTATTTGGCTAGCGTAAATCGATGGTTCTACCATATCCAAATCTGTGGAGGAACGTCAACACCGCGGTATGAAAACACATCCCCAAGGCCAGTTCATTTCCTGGATTTAGACCTGCTCTCTCATTCCTGCTAGAATGAAGAGGCCGCAAGATGCGGCCGGGAGGGCCAGGCAGCAGGGCAACACCTCATGAGATCCCTTAAACGTTTTCTTAGCCTCGACCGTAAACAGGATGAATGTCACGTTCATGGATGAGAACGAAATCATCACCCGCTGTTTGAACGGTGACACCGAGGCTTTTGAGATGATCGTCACCCGATATCAAGAACCCCTGCTGGCTCTCTGCTGGAGCGTGCTCCGGAATCCAGAGGAGGCCCGGGACACGACCCAGGATGCCTTTATCCAGGCCTTCCGCCATCTGGATCGATACGATCCGGACCGCAGCCTCAAGAACTGGCTTTATTCCATCGCCTATCACCGCTGCCTGGACAAGATCCGCAAGCACAGATCCTTTCAACACTATATGAAGGTCGGGGCTCCTGGGGAACGCGACCCGCGGTCCTACGACCTCCTCGCGTCGGGCGATGCGGAATTCTCGCCTGAGATCCACAGGCAGCTGGAGAGGCTTCCCCAGAGAGAACGGATCGCCCTGCTCCTGAAGACCCGGGACGGTTACACGGCCGTGGAGATCGCCCAGATCTTCGACTGTGCCGAGAGCACCGCCCGTGTTTATCTTTTCAACGCCCGGCGCAAACTTAAGAAATGGCTCAAGGAGAAAGAGCATGTGTAGACTCTGCAGGATTCTGTACGGGCTGCTCCCCTTAGTCCCCGTTCGGGGCTGGCTCCTCCATATGCATCTTGCCGACTGCCCGAACTGCAGCGAGGCCCTGGATGCGAATACACACCGCACTGTGGCGCAGATACCGGCCTGGATACGGCAGCAGGACAGCCTCTGGCCCCAGGTCAAGGCAGGGATCCTGGTTCCCCGGTCCGAGCCTCACACTGGCCGGGGGCGCAGCGAACCACAGCGGCTCCTCCACTGGCGGGCTGCCGTGGCAGCGCTGAGCCTGGCCGTACTGGTCGCCGCCAACCTCCTTATCCAGCGGAACCTTGACGGCCCCACTACGGCGGGGATAGCGGCCGGGGCTGCAGACCGCGTGACCGTGAATTACGCCGAGGTGAAGGGCAAACAGGCCCGACACCACATCTACCAGACTCCGTCTACATCCTACATCTGGTTTATCCAAAACAAGGACAGCGGAGGAGAATGATGCGCAGATACCCAGTTTGTGTTCTGATGGCCGCCCTGGCCTGCGGGAGCCTGTCTCCGGCGCTGATCGCACAGGATGTCATCATCGAGGCCCGGCTCTTCAAGGGGTCCCGGCTGGCCCAGATCGGAGGTTCTGATGTCGTGGTCTCCTCCTTCTCAGATCCCCTGATCGTGTCGGACGATCCGGCCAAGATCCGCACCGAACAGGACCAGATCGCGGCCATGCGGGCCGAGCTCTTCGATATCTATCATCTCCGCAGCGTCAATCACATCACGACCCGGCGGTTCATCTGGGACGGCAAGAAACGGAACGTGGGAGGGACCATCACTCTGTTGGAGCGGAACTATCCCATCGCGTTCTACCCGGAACAGGCCTCGCAGCAGGGGCTGCGGCTCCGGGTGGCCGTGGACAGGCTCCAGGGTTATGAGGCCCCCGGGCCGGCCCCGGGGCTGAGGGAACTGACTCAACCCAGCCGCTCCTCCCAACGCCTGGAGATCGAGGGAGGCAGCGGGCAGGCCCTGCTGAACACGGAGATCGACCTCAAGTACGACTGGCCCGTGGTCCTTGGTTTCCCAGAGAACGGCCATGTGTATTTCCTTTCGATCAACGTGTCGAGGCGGAGCGTTGACGCCGGAAGTGAACACGTGGTCCCCGGCAGTTTCAGGGGGGAAGGGTACCTGCCGCCGCCGCTCCCCCTGCGCGAGGTGATGCCCGAGTATCCGTCGAGCCTCAGGGAGGCTCTGGTCGAGGGCACCGTGATCCTCAACCTCAGCATCGATGTCGAAGGGCGCGTGGGCAAGGTCACAACCCTGATCTCCACACATCCCGACCTTGAGAGCTCTGCGCATGCCGCCATGCAGCAGTGGCACTATGAACCCGTGCTCAGGCGCGGCCGCCCGATCCCGGCGGTATTTGCCGTTGCGGTGGAGTTCAGGCTGAGGAAGGGCCCCTCCGAAAAGAGCGGCAGCGAGATCCGGAACCGATGATCCAGGGGAATGCCATGGGAAACAGAAGCACTCTATCCGGTTTGATAGTCACATGTCTGATGATGACCGGGCTCTGCGCGGCAGTGGGGCTCGGACAGGAAAAGGCCCAGGCAGAAGAGCTCCAATACGAGGTGGCCGTGACCCTCAAGCTCATCCAGGTCTACGTTCTGGACAAGAAAGGAAAACCCGTGACCGACCTGAACATGTCGGACTTCAGCATCCTCGACAGCGGCCAGGTGCAGACCCTCACGGAGTTCGAAAAGCACCTGCTCTCCGTGGTGCCGATCGAAGGACAGGAGCAGGCGGAGCCATCCGCGGAGGACTCTCCTCAGCTCACCCGCAAGTTTTTCTTCCTGTTTGATCTGGGGCGGATGCAGGTTAACGGATTCAACGAATCCAAGAAGGCCGCACTGCATTTCCTGGACAGCCAGGTCCGATCCACGGACCAGGTTGGCATCATGGTCTTTTCCCGGATGCGGGGCATCGCCCTCCATGAGTACCTCAATGACGACCATGCCCAGGTACGGGAGATCATCTCCAGCATGAACGAGATGCTCTGGAGCGGAGATATCGACCGCTTCAACCGTCAGACACGGAGCAGCGGCGACCTCTCCCTGAGCGGCCAGCGAGACGAGGGCGAAGCGGAAATGGGAGTTAGGGACGGCCTCAGTGCACGCAGCTACACCGCGCTGCCCGTTTCCATCCGCACGGAAAGGAATCCGGAGGAAGACGCTCGAGAGCTCAAGGACTTCGATTTCATCGAGGAGATGGAGGAGCTGGCGAAGGCCATGGGCTCCATCCCGGGCTACAAAAACGTAGTGCTTTTTTCCGAAGGTTTTCCCCGGCGGCTTTATCAGGGCGACACGTTCATACAGAAAAACATCAACGAGATGGCCAAGGAATTCGCCACGGCTTCGAGCCCGATCCACACCGTAAACACGGACGGGGGTCGACATTTCTACAAATCTGCGGATGAACGTGGGGATTCAATGCTGCGGAACCTCTCGAAGCGTTCCGGAGGTAAGTATTTCGGGGACGTCAAACGATACGAGGACATCAGCCAGGAACTGCACACGATGACCGGCAACTACTACGTTCTGGGCTATTACACCGGCGAAGCAGCGGACGGAAAATATCACGAAATCCAAGTCAAAGTGAAGCGCGATGGCTGCAGGGTCATTGCCCAGCAGGGATATCTCAATCCCAAGCCCTTTCCCAAGCTCTCCCGGTTCGAAAAACAGCTGCGTCTCTTCGACCTGGCCATGAGCGACGAGCCCCAGTTCCAGGAACCCAAGTACTTCTCCGCCGTAGCCCTGCCTTTCGCTGCAGAGGACGAACCAAACCTTGTACTATTTTCCCAGATCACCAAGGAGGATTTGCCGGAAGTGATGGAGGGGAAAGTCGAGATCGTTACCCTGATCTATGAAGAACACAACATCGTCATGGACTCGCAGAGAAGAGAGCTGGGGGCCGGCGCCCAGGACGCACCTGAGCTCTTCGCCTACGCGGTCTCCAGCCTCCCACCTGGTGAATACAGCTGCCGCATGGTCATTCGCAACCTGGAAAGCGGCCGGGGAGCGGTGGCAGCCGCCGAGGTCGAGATCCCGGAGGCACGGGAGCGGGAGGTCAGGCTCTATCCTCCGCTCCTTTTCCTTCCTGACCATCCGTCCATCCTCATCCCCCTCCAGGAGTCATCGGACCCCAAGGACAAGGGCACACCCCTTATGAGCAGCATCTATCCTCTCCTGCCCGGAGAGTTCACGCCGTTGATGGGAGCCCTGCAGCCGGGGGCTCGGAAGATCGGGGCCGCCTTGAGGCTCTCTGCCGCTGGGACCGAATGGGACGTGTCCGGCCTCACGGCAAAGCTAACCCAGGAGGGATCTTCCCAGGTGACGATCCCGATCGGATTCTCCGTCCTCGAGACCGGAAAAGAGGGTGGCATCGATGTCCTCCTGGCCGAGCTGGATCTCCCGGACCTCGAGCCGGGTGATTACATCCTGGAGGTCACACTCGTCGATCCATCCGGGGGCACCCAATCTTCGGTCGCCCGTCCCCTCGCAGTAAGGAGTGACAAATGAGCACACGAACAGGCACCACTGTGATCTCGGTTCTCATCGTTTTCGGCCTCTTCAGCCTGGTCCCCGGACCGGGATCGGCGGCGGAGGTCCTGCGGAGCCCCGGATCCTCTCCCCAGGAAGAGCTCCAGCACGACGTCACGGTCACACTTAAGCTGGTGCAGGTCTATGTCAGGGATGCCGGGGGCAGGCCGGTGACCGACCTGATGCGTGGGGACTTCGTCATCTTCGACAACGGCAAGCGCCAGGAGATCACGGATTTCGAAAGACACCTCCTGCTTCCTGCCGAGAAGGCAGAATCCCAGGCAGGGATCGAAGACGTATCCTCCGTGCCCCAATCGATACGCCTGAACCGCAAGTTCTTCATGCTGCTGGACATCGTAGGAAACGATGATGTGGGCGTCATCAAGGCCAAGCGCGCCGCCCTCCACTTCCTCGAGACCCAGCTCCTGGCGGAGGATGAGGCAGCGGTCCTGTCCTTCACACCCGCCACGGGGCTTAACCTGCTGACCTATCTGACCCGGGACCGTGCCAAGCTGCGCGAGGTCATAGATACTGCGCAGGAAGTCCCCCCCGGAAAAACCCCCGTGGGCATGACGTGGGAGGGGGAGATGTCACGGGCCGAGGCCGCCGCCGGGCTCCGGGGAGAGAGCGAGGTCGCCGAGGCACTGGGCCGGGATACAGTCTTCGTGGAACCCTCCCTGGCCCTCAAGGTCCGTACGGCCGCATTCCTGCCCCTGGAGATGAGCGAGCTGGCCAAGGCGCTCCGCTACATCCCCGGCTACAAGCACATCGTGTTCTTCTCTGGCGGCGGGCTTGCGCAGCTGCAGCCCCTGTACGAGAGCATGGGGAGAGAACTGGCTTCAGCCAACTGCCTGGTGTATGCCGTGAACACGCTGGGCGAGCGGGCGAACCTGCGTGGGCACCGGTTCATCGCCGATAACAACCTGAGAGCGCTGGCCTCCGTGTCCGGGGGACGCTATTTCGATGATGCCGACGAATACCAGGCGATCGCCACCGATATCCAGGAGACGACCGGCAACTACTATGTGCTCGGATACTATATCAATACGGCCTGGGACGGAGAATATCACGACGTGAAGGTCGAGCTTGAGAGGGAGGGCTGCGAGGTCCATGCCCAGGCCGGCTATTTCAATCCCAAGCCCTATGAGCAATTCTCCGACCTGGAAAAACAGCTGCACCTCCTCGACCTGGCCATGAGCCCCAATCCCTACCATCAGGAGCCCCTCCGCTTCCCCCTCCTCCCGCTCGAATGCTACCGCGCCGGCAAATCTCATGTGATCCTGATGTCGCGCCTCCCGGTCGACTCTCTCAAAGACCGGATCACCGGAAGCGCAGAACTGCTGACGCTGGTCTACGACAAAACACACACCCTCGTCTTTTCCAGCCGGGGGGAGATGATGTTTTCGGCCATCCCGGAGGAAGAGCTGTTCCAGTACACGGTGGCTGAACTCCCGCCCGGGGACTACACCAGCCGGATGGTCATCCGGGATATGGATTCCGGAGAATCCGCCGTGGGCGCCGCCGCGATCCACATCCCCGAGCCGGAAGGCCGAGGAGTGCATATGGACCCCCCTCTGGTACTGGCCCCGGGAAACAGAGCCCGGTTCATGAGGCTGTCTCAGGACTCGCCAGAGGGAGAGGGTACGCGCTCCCTGTCCGAATTCTACCCGTTCCTGTCCAACCGCTGGCTCCCGCTCATGGGAGACCTGGCGCAGGGGACCCGGAGCCTACTGGCTGTGGTCCGGAGCATCAATACGGCCGTCCCTGAGCCGGAGACCTGGCTTTCTGTGCTCCTCAAGGACGAGTCGAGCGGCCTGGAATCTCCCCTCTCCTTTGCGGTGTTGGATTCAGAGCAGCAGGGGCCCACGGACATCCTTCTGCTGGAACTAACCCTGCCGGGCCTGGAAGACGGTCAGTACTCCCTCATTTTCACCGCCGAGGAGGGCCTCACCGGAGCCGTGTCCACCGCATCTCGGGCCTTTTTCATCCGCTGAGACTGCGGAAAAACGGACACTTAGGCCCGGGTGTCCCCCAAGGAGAAACAAAATGTACGACGTGGGAAGTGTCCGGGCTATCTGAGGGTTTGACTTCTGCGCATATTCAACTATATTAGAAGGGAGCCAACCGATGAGGAAGACCTGGTATCTCTGCCTGCTTTTCGTCCTGTGCACCTCCCTGCTCTCGGCCCAGAGCCTGTATGAGCTGGCCCAGAAGGAGAAGAAGCGCAGGGCCCAGAACAAAGGCAAGACCGTCAAGGTTGTGACCAACGCCGACCTGGCAGGGAAGGAGCTAGCCCCGTCCGTGAGCGTTCGATCCCCCCAACAGCCCCCCGGCAAGACAGCAGCATCACGGTCCCCTGGCAGCGCGGCAGTGACGCCTGGATCGAAAAGCTCGTCTCCCCGGGTCACAGTGGCCGGAAGGCCAGCGGTCCAACAGGACACCCGGGATTCCCAAGGCACGAGTGCCCTCTACGCGACTCAGGTCCTCTCCGAGACCCAGAACGTCTCCAATCCGGAACTGGCCCTCGGCAGACCGGACGGCCAGTTCGCTCAGGTCCACATATACGGCTTCCTGGACCTGGAGCTGGCCGTGACCAACAAAGCCGGTGACGACATCGTTGTGTATGCCAGACGCCAAGGGCAGGGACTCCCCAACATGCTTAAAAACTACTATGTCTACGCCCGGACAGACCGTGGTGAATGGGAGGCGATCGGCTCTGGTGCCGGAGTGAGCGGCTCGCAACGATTCGATCTGGGAGAGGTCCGGCGGGCCTCCGCCATCCGCATCGTGTTCACCAACCCGAGGCGTCCCGCACAAGCCGGGGTGGACCGCAATGAGGGCGCCGATTCCCGGATGGGTATCGATGCGGTCGAAGCCGTGCGCTGATCCAGGCCAAATAGTCCCTCCCCTAAGATCTATCCCAGCCCTCTTTCACCGGGTCCCGATACTCCTCATCCTCTCTCCCTCCCAGGTGGTCTATGAGGAATCCGGAAATCCGTCTCAGCATGTGATCGAAATCCATCTTGCGGGAGTAGCGGTGGTCTGCCCCAGCCAGGACCTCGAGCTCTCCCTGGGGCAGCAGCGCCACAAGCCTTCGGCTCTGCATCACGGGCACGGTCTCATCCGCCTCGCCATGCACAATAAGAGTGGGGACCTTGATGCCGGGAGCGGACTCATAGCCCCGGGCAGTCTCTGCATCCTCATAAAAGGAAAAATTGAGACGCAGGCTCCGGCCCTCGTCATCGGTGAGTGTCAGAAAACCGCGATCGCGCCATTCCTTCAGGCTCTTCCGGTCCCGATCCGCGATCAGCCGCCCCAGGTAGTCGGAGACCGGGGACTTCAAGGCCAGGCAGCGGAGGTCCGGCGAGGCAGGGGCCGCCAGCACAGAGGCCATTCCCCCGAAACTCGATCCCATGAGTCCCAACCGCCCGTATCCCCGTCTGCGGACGAGCTCGAGTGCGCTCAGGACATCATCAACCGCCTCGGATATCGTGAGATCCGCGATATCCCCCCCGCTATCACCGTGTCCGAAAAGATCAAAGCGGAACGCGGCCACTCCGGCTTCGTTGAGAATCCCCTCGAGCGCCACCCCGGTACGACTGTGTTTGCCGGTTGAAAATCCGTGGCAGAGCACGGCGACAGGATTCCGGGAACAGGGAGCGGGGCCAGACAGGATGCCGCAGAGCTCGATCCCGGAGTCTGTCAGAAAGGAGATGGTTTCCTGCATGCTGAGAATGGGTAAGATGAAACAACGCCCTGGAAATGTCAAATCCGATAGTCCGGTCAGGCGTCATGACCTCGAACGGAGTGTCTCCACGAAAATAAAATCAGAATAGAGTGCATTTTGTGAACCTTTTTCGCCGTTCCAGCGTATTACAAGTAGATAACTTTTATTTCATAAAAGATATCAGGAAAAACAGCATGATGAAATATCTGACCCGCAAAGAGGAGCTGATCCTGCTGACCGTCTTCCGGCTCGGAGAGTCCGCCAGCCTGGTCAACATCAGGGAACAGCTGACACACACGACCGGCCGAGCCTGGTCCGTGGGCAACGTCTATGTCCCCCTGGACCGGCTCAGCCGACTGGGCTTCCTGGAGACCCGGATCGGCCAGCCCACCGCGCGGCGCGGCGGCAAGGCCATCAAGTTCTATCTCCTCACCAGGCAGGGAAAGGACTCGCTGACAGAGCTGAAGAAGGTCCAGGATGCCCTCTGGGAAGGCCTGACCGGCCTGGCCGCGGGAGAGAAATAGGCAGGCCATGATCCAAAAAAAGCCGTTCCACCGTCCACCCCTGATCCCCCGATGGATACTGGGGCGGTTCCTGCCAGACGATGAACGCCCGTATCTCGGCGGAGATTTTGACGAGATCTACAACAGCGTCCACGCCGAACGGGGATGCCTGGCAGCGGATGCCTGGTACTGGTGGCAGTTCCTGATATCCCTGCCCCGGATCCTGACCCAACCCATCCTATGGAGCTTTATCATGTTTCAAAACTACCTCAAAACCACTTTGAGGAACCTCAGAAAACACAAGGGCTATTCATTCCTCAACCTGGCCGGCCTGTCCGTGGGCATGGCCTGCTTCATCCTCATCCTGCTTTTTGTGCAGTATGAGTTCCGCTACGAAGACCATCACGTGAATTCAGAGCGCATCTACCGCATCCTCGTGGAGCAGAATCTGGGAGACCGGGTGTTCCTGGCAAACTCCTCCCCGGTCCCTCTCTCCGAGGCCCTCGCACAGGAGCTTCCCGAGGTGGTCGATTTCGCGCGCCTGTACTCCCCGGGGCGATTCCTGGTCTCCCGGGGAGAGCACACCTTCTACGAGGAGGATGTGGTCTTCACCGATCCCGGGGTACTCCGGATGTTCAGTTTTCCTCTGGTCTCCGGAGACCCGGACAGAGTCCTGGCCGATGCTCTCTCGGCGGTCGTCACCGAGGAAATCGCGGAAAAATACTTCGGGCGGGAAGATCCCCTGGGCCGAACACTGGCCATGGATTTCGGAGGGCCGATCGATGTCACGGTGACGGGTGTCATCCGGGATCATCCTCCCACCACCAACATCGCACCGGACATCCTGGTCTCCTTCCGGACTATTAACGAGGTGATGCCCAATGCAAACAGCTTCCTCCAGAACTGGATCAGCCAGCAGATCACATCTTATATCATGTTCCCGGAAAGCCATTCAGTCACGGAGATGGAACAGAAGATCATGGGAGTCTTCAGCCGCCACATCAGCGAAGAAGACAAACGCGTGCTGCGGCTCGAACAGCTGGCGAGGTCACACCTCTATTCCGCGGCCAACGATACCGGAGACATCCGGACCCTGTACATTTTCCTGGCCAGCGGGATCCTGGTCCTCCTGACAGCATGCATTAACTTCATGAACCTGTCCACCGCCCGCTCCGCCAAACGTGCCAAGGAGGTGGGGCTCCGCAAGGTGGTGGGGGCGGCCCGGAAACAGCTGATCCGCCAGTTCATCGGAGAGAGCATGATCTACTCTGGCGTCTCCATGCTGCTGGCGGTCCTGCTCGTCCTCCCCTGCATCCCTCTGCTGAACCGGCTGACCGGGCAGTTCGTCTCGATCGCGGATCTCGGACGTTCGAGTGTGATCCTGATCCTGCTGGCCATCGCGGTGCTCACCGGGATCGTATCGGGGAGCTATCCCTCGCTGTTCCTGTCCGGGATGCAGCCGGTCCAGGTCCTGAAGGGCAGCCCCGCCTCCGGGGCCCGTGGCGCTCTCTTCCGCAAGATCCTGGTCGTGGCCCAGTTCAGCATCTCCATCATCCTGATCATCTCCACTCTGATCTTCGGGCGCCAACTTCGGTATATCCACAGCAAGGACCTCGGCTTCGAGAAGGACCAAATCGTGGTGATCCGCAGCCAGACCGGCGAGACGGCCCAGAACCTCGAACCGCTCAGGGCTGAGCTCCTGCAGAATCCCCACATCGGAGGCGTGTGCGGTTCCCTGCAGCTGCCCAGCTCCATCGGCATGTACAACAACGTGACCTGGGAAGGAGCGAACCCGGATGAGATGACAGAGATCATGCACAACCGTGTCGACTATGACTTCCTGAACACCTATGAGATCGAACTCGTGGCCGGCCGCAACTTCTCCCCGAAGTTTCCCACCGATGCCCGCGGAGGCAGTGAGGGAGCTCCCCGGTCCCTGCTGATCAACGAAGAGGCGGTCCGGAGGTTCGGCTGGAGCGATCCTGTGGGCAAGAAGGTCATCCAGGTCTACGGGGATCGGAAGATCTACAACACGGTCATCGGAGTGATCAAAGACTTCCACTTCACCTCTCTGCGGAATTCGATCCGGCCCATGAAACTGTACCTGAGTACCCGCAACAATCGATATGTCTCCGTGAAGCTGCAGACCGAAGATATCCCGGGGACCCTGTCTTTTATCGAGAGCGCCTGGAAGCGCCTCTATCCTCAGCTGCCCTTCGAACACTTCTTCCTCGACACCATCTTCGAACGGCGCTACCGTTCCGAGGAGCGGCAGAGGCAGCTGTTCGGCTACCTGAGCGGCTTGGCCGTGTTCATCGCCTGCCTGGGGCTCTTCGGGCTGGCGGCCTTCGCCGCCGAGCAGCGTACCAAGGAGATCGGGATCCGGAAGGTCATGGGCGCCTCTTCTTCGGGGATCGTCCTGCTCCTCTCCAAGGAGTTCACCCTCTGGGTCCTGGCGGCCAACCTGCTGGCCTGGCCGGCGGCCTATTGGGCCATGAGCAGCTGGCTGCAGGGATTCGCCTACCGAATCCCCTTGCTCCCTCAGCTGATCTGGTTCCTGCTGGCGGCGGTGCTGTCCCTGCTCATCGCCTGGCTGACCGTGGGATTCCAGGCGATCAAGGCGGCCATGGCCAACCCGATCAAGTCGCTGAGGTATGAGTAGCGGCAGCGGGGCGTAGCCCGCGCCTGGATCGGAAAGATCCTGCAGGTGGCGGTTTTGTCAAATCCTCGGATTCCCGTATAATTACGGGCACGGAGGAAAACCGTGCACGAGAGCGCCCCAGTCCTGGATCTGTTCGATCCCTCGATATCCCACTGGTTTGACGAAGAGGTTGGGCCGCCGACGGACATCCAGGAGAGGGCCTGGCCTCCCATCGTCTCCGGAGAACACGTCCTCCTCTGCGCTCCTACAGGCAGCGGCAAGGGATGCGAACAGGAGAACCAACACTGCAGAAAAAATCCCCTGGATCCAGCCGCTGCCGCGCCCCAACGCGGCGATGAGTGCGGCGAAGAATTCCGGGCGCAGGATCACGTAGAGTGCCAGGAAAACGGCCGCCACAGGAGCCAGCCGGCGCAGGGCCAGCCGTGCCCCTACCCTGACATGGAATCTGAACAGGACAAACATCGCCAGGCGGCCTCCAGAATCGGGTGCGGGGGGCTCGAGGAGTGAAGGATCCTGAGGTTGTGGCATGACCAGCTTCAGGTATCCATTGTAGCAGATACACCCCGCGTTGACGATTCGGTTTTCGCTGTGATATCTTTCGTTTTGTATAGCCCAAGGAGAGAGGAATCGTTGCAGCCGAGACAGGAGATCCGTCGATCCCTCGCCCCGGGGCGTGCACGCATTCCCAGATAGAGATCAGAGGAGGACCCATGAGATCAAGAGTATTCGTTTTCACAAGGACAGGCATTTTGGCAGTCTGTATCTGGCTTTGGATGACCGGAACAGGGACCCTGCAGGCCGCGGAGGAAAACAATACCCTGCTGGATACGGAAACCTTCTTCGAGATGGAGTCGCTGGGCAGCCCGGTGATCTCGCCGGACGGCACGCTGATCATATTCTCCCGCTCGAGCATCGACAAGGCCAACGACCGCTCACGCAGCAACCTGTGGATCGTGGACGCGGAAGGCAAGCGGCTCAGAGAGCTGACCCATGGGAACTGGCGGGACTCCTCTCCCATCTGGTCGCCGGACGGCACCAAGATCGCCTTCCTTTCCGACCGGGACGGGACCACCCAGATCCATATCCTGTGGCCCGACACAAGGGAGGTGGCCCAGCTCACACATCTGGAGCGATCGCCGCGGGGAATGCGCTGGGCGCCGGACGGGAAAAGGCTGGCCTTTTCCCTCTTCATCCCGGACACCACACCCATCCTGGCGATCGACATGCCCGCCAGACCCCGGGGTGCACAGTGGGCGGCACCGGCCGTGCTCATCGACCGCATCTCCTGGCAGAACGACGGCCGCGGCTTCATCCCCAGGGGATGTGAGCATATTTTCGTTCTAGACGCAGAGCTGGGCGGATCGCCCCGCCAGGTCACCTCCGGCCCCAACCTTCACTATCCCATGCAGCAGTCCCCCCGGCATCCGGTCCAGGCCGAGTGGTCGGCCGACGGCCGGACCATCTTCTTCAGCGCCGTGCGCAAGCCGGAGATCGACTACATGAACGGAGATTCAGAGGTCTATGCCGTCGATCTCGAGACGCTGAAGATCTCCTCCCTGACCGACCGCTACGGGCCGGACCGCAACGCGCTCGCCTCCCCGGACGGGAAATGGCTGGTCTACATGGGATTCAACGAAAAGAGGAAATCCCACACCTTCCTCGACCTCTATCTCATGGACACCCAGGGGGGGCAGAAGAAGCTCCTCGCAGGAGGGTTGCTCAACACTCCCTCCAATGTGATGTGGGACCAAAAGAGCCGGGGAGTCTACTACCTGATGTCTGAAAAGGGAACTTCAAACCTCTATTGCGTGTCCCTGTCCGGGGAGATCCGGAAGATCACGGACGGGAGCCACACGTTGTCCGGTCTGTCGCTGGCGCGGAACGGCCGGGCGGCCACGCGCTACTCCGATCCCCACACTCCCGGCGTGCTGGCGACCTTCGATCTGGAAGATCCCGGCCGCATCCGGACGCTGGTGGACGTGAACGAAGACATCCTGGGCGGAAGAACCCTCGGGCAGTTCGAGGAGCTGTGGTTCACTTCCCCGGACGGGCTGGACCTCCAGGGCTGGCTGATCCGGCCTCCGGGATTCGATCCCTCCCGTAAGTATCCCCTGCTCCTCTGGATCCACGGAGGTCCGCAGGCCATGTACTCGGTGGGCTTCAACTGGTCCTTTCAGAATTTCGCCGCCCTGGGATATGCGGTCTTCTACATGAACCCGCGGGGGAGCACCGGCTATGGCCAGGATTTCGTGGACGGGATCCAGTATGCCTACCCGGGAAAGGACTACGACGACCTCATGGCCGGTGTCGACACCGTGATCGCCAAGGGCTTCATCGACACGGACAACCTGTTCGTGTGCGGTTCCAGCGGCGGAGGATGCCTCACGGCCTGGATCGTAGGCCACACGGATCGCTTCCAGGCAGCCGTCTCCATGGCTCCGGTCATCAACTGGTACTCCTTCGTGGGCACGACGGACGGGTATCACTTTCACCGGGGATTCCGGGAATACCCCTGGGAGGATCCCCTGACCTACGCCGTGCGCTCGCCCCTGCACTATGTGGGCAATGTCACAACCCCCACCATGGTCATGACCGGTGAGAACGACCTGCGCTGCCGGATCAGCCAGAGCGAGGAATACTTCCGCGCCCTCAAGATCAACAAGGTGGACACCGTACTGGTGCGGATGCCCGACGAATACCATGGCTTCCGCCGCCCGACCCACCGCCTGATGCGCCAGCTCTACCTACGGGCCTGGTTCGAGAAACACGCCCTGAAACATTGACGAGCGGTTGATTTTTCTCCGATTCCGCCTGGGAGGCAGTTTCTCCTTTCTTTCTTTACCGACCTGTGCTATAAGTCTTAAAAACTTGGGCGATATGATACCATGACGGAAGCCATCCTGGTCCTTGAGGACGGCACAGAATTCAGGGGATTTTCATTCGGCGCCGAATCATCCGTGGCCGGCGAAGTGGTCTTCAACACCGGAATGGTGGGTTATGTGGAATCGCTCACCGATCCCTCCTACGCCGGCCAGATCCTCACCCTCACCTACCCGCTGATAGGGAATTACGGCGTGCCGGCCAGGACGAGTGAATACGGGCTGCCGGCCAGCTTCGAGTCGGAACACATCCACATCACCGCTCTCATCGTCTCCGACTATTCGCGGGACTACAGCCACTGGAACGCCGAACAGAGCCTGGGCGACTGGCTCAAGTCCGAGAACGTCCCGGCGCTCACCGGGATCGACACCCGCGCCCTCACCAAACGCCTGCGGGAAAACGGGACCATGCTGGGCAAGGTGGTGTTCGAAAAGGGAGAGGATGTCGAGTTCTTCGACCCCAACCAGGAGAACCTGATCACCAGGGTCTCGATCAAGGAGCCCGCGGTCTACAACGAAAAGGGCGGCCCCGGGATCGTGGTCATCGACTGCGGGGCCAAGTCCAACATCCTGCGCTCCCTCATCCGGAGGGGCTGCCGTGTGATGCGTGTGCCCTGCGACTTCGACTTTTCCTCCCTGGACTATGCTGGGGTCCTGATCTCCAACGGGCCGGGTGATCCCAAGATGTGTGCCGAGACCGTGGCCTCGGTCCAGAGATGCCTGGATCAGAGGGTGCCCACCTTCGGCATCTGCCTGGGCAACCAGATCCTGGCCCTGGCGGCCGGGGCCGACACCTACAAGCTCAAGTACGGGCACCGCAGCCAGAACCAGCCCTGCCTCAAGGAAGGGACCAAGCGCTGCTATATCACCTCCCAGAACCACGGGTATGCGGTAGACACGGGCTCACTGCCCGAGGGCTGGGAGCCGTGGTTTACGAACGTCAATGACGACACCAACGAGGGCATCCGGCACCTGGAGAAACCCTTCATGTCGGTCCAGTTCCACCCCGAACACACTCCGGGACCGGTGGACACCACCTTCCTGTTCGATCTGTTCCTGGAGAAGATCAAGAAATGAACAAGCCGGAAAAGGTCATTCTGCTGGGGAGTGGTGCCCTGCGCATCGGCCAGGCCGGCGAGTTTGACTACTCCGGGAGCCAGGCCATAAAAGCCCTGCGCGAGGAAGGCATCAAGGTCGTACTCATCAATCCCAACATCGCCACCATCCAGACCTCAGACTCGCTGGCGGACAAGATATATTTCCAGCCGCTCACACCCTTTTTCGTGGAAAAGATCATAGCCAAGGAACGGCCTGACGGAATCCTGCTCGGCTTCGGAGGGCAGACCGCGCTCAACTGCGGCGTGGAACTGCACGCAAAGGGGGTGCTGGAAAAATACGGCGTCCGCGTGCTGGGGACCTCGGTCCAGGCCATCATCGACTGTGAGGACCGCCAGCACTTCGTGGACCGCCTGAACGAAATCGGGCTCAAGACTCCGCGCAGCGTGGCCGTCCACTCACCCGAAGAGGCGGTGGAAGCGGCGCATAAGATCGGATATCCGGTCATGGCCCGGGTGGCCTATGCCCTGGGAGGCCTGGGTTCGGGGCTCTCCTTCTCGGATGAGGAGCTCCTGGCACAGGCGCGCAAGGCCTTCGCCTTCACCAACCAGATCCTGGTGGAGGAATACCTGAAGGGCTGGAAAGAGATCGAATATGAGGTGGTACGCGACTGTTACGATAACTGCGTGACCGTCTGCAACATGGAGAACTTCGATCCCATGGGGATCCATACCGGCGAGAGCATCGTGGTGGCCCCGTCCCAGACCCTCAGCAATCACGAGTACCACAAGCTGCGCGACATCTCCATACGCGTCATCCGCCACCTAGGGATCGTGGGCGAATGCAACATCCAGTTCGGGCTGGACAAGGAGAGCGACGACTACCGCATCATCGAGGTCAATCCGAGGCTGTCCCGCAGCTCGGCCCTGGCCTCCAAAGCCACGGGGTATCCCCTGGCGCACATCGCGGCCAAGCTGGCACTGGGGTACTCGCTGACCGAGCTGCCCAACTCGATCACGAAGAAGACCATGGCCTGTTTCGAGCCCGCTCTGGACTATGTGGTGGTCAAGATCCCCCGCTGGGACCTCATCAAGTTCAAGCGGGCCTCCAAGAAGATCGGCAGCGAGATGAAGAGTGTGGGCGAGGTCATGTCCATCGGCCGCACCTTCGAGGAGGCGCTCCAGAAGGCCATCCGCATGCTCCAGGTGGGGATGTACGGCGTGGTGTGCAACGATATCACTTTCCCGGACCTGGAGAAGGAGCTGAAGAACCCAACAGACCTGCGCGTTTTTGCCGTGGCCGAGGCCGTGCGGGACTTCAACGACATCGACCGCATCCACGATCTGACGCAGATCGACCGCTGGTTCCTCCACAAGATCCGCAACATCGTAAACAAGGAAAAGGAACTCCGCGGCCACTCCTGCAGCGATCTTCCTGAGGACCTCCTCCGTTCTGCCAAGCGCCTGGGTTTTTCCGACAAACAGATCTCCCTGTCACTGGGGTGCGAAAAACTTGAGGTGAGGGCGCGCCGAAGGGACGCTGGCATTGTCCCCTTCGTCAAACAGATCGACACGCTGGGGGCGGAGTACCCGGCCCAGACAAACTACCTGTACTTGACCTACAGCGCCACCGAAGACGACATCACTTTTGATGACTCCAACAAGGTGATCGTGCTGGGCTCGGGATCCTACCGCATCGGCTCCTCGGTGGAGTTCGACTGGTGCTGCGTCAACGCCGTGCTGACCCTGCGCGACCTGGGCTACCGGACCCTCATGATCAACTACAATCCGGAGACCGTGAGCACAGACTACGACATCTGCGACAAGCTGTACTTCGACGAACTGAGCTTCGAGACCGTGGCGGACATCTACGAGAAGGAGAACCCGCTCGGGATCATCATCTCGATGGGAGGGCAGATCCCCAACAACCTGGCAATGAAATGCATGGATTACGGCCTGAATGTCCTGGGCACCTCTCCGGAGAGCATCGACAGCGCAGAAAACCGGCACAAATTTTCGGCCCTCCTGGATGAACTGGGCGTGGATCAGCCCGACTGGAAGGAACTGACCGACCTGGAAGAGGCCCAGGCCTTTGCCAACAGCGTGGGCTACCCGGTGCTGATCAGGCCCAGTTATGTGTTGAGCGGGGCGGCCATGTCCGTGGCCCTGAACGACGGGGAACTCAAGAGTTACCTGAGCAAGGCCTCTGAGGTCAGCCGCGAATATCCCGTGGTCATCAGCAAGTTCATCGAAAACGCCAAGGAGATCGAGCTGGATGCGGTGGCCAAGAACGGCGAACTCTTTGTCTATGCCATCACAGAACACGTTGAAAACGCCGGCGTGCATTCGGGTGATGCAACCATGGTCCTCCCCCCCCAGCGCACATACCTGGAGACCACACGGCGCATGAAGAAGATCGGCCGCGAGATCGCCCGGGCACTCGAGATCAACGGACCCTTCAACATCCAGTTCATCGCCAAAGGGAACGCGGTTAAGGTGATCGAATGCAACCTGCGGGCCTCACGTTCGTTCCCGTTCGTTTCCAAGATCTTCAAACTCAATTTCATTGACCTGGCCACCAAGCTCATCATGGGGATTGACATGCCGCCGATCGACAAATCCTGCTTCGAGCTCGACTACGTGGGGGTCAAGGCGCCGCAGTTCTCGTTCACACGCATCAAGGGCGCAGACCCGGTGCTGAGCGTGGAGATGGCGTCGACGGGCGAGGTGGCCTGCATCGGAGACAATTTCGAAGAGGCGTTCCTGCTGGCACTCCTCTCCGTGGGATTCGAATACCCGGAGAAGAACATACTGCTCTCCACCGGGCCTTTCGAGAGCAAGGCCCTCTTCCTGCCCGACGCGAAGCGGCTGCATGATCTGGGCTTCAGGCTCTATGCGACACGAGGGACGTCGGATTTCCTGAAGTACAACCACATCCCCTCCGAGGTCCTGCACTGGCCCCTGGAAAAGAGGGAGCCGAACATCCTGACCTATATCGAGGAACGCAAGCTCGACCTCATCATCAACATCCCCAAGAGCCATGAGGAAGTGGAGCTCACCAACGACTACATCATCCGGCGCAAGGCCGTGGACTTCAACATCCCGCTCATCACCAACCTGCAGTTCGCCGAGCGGTTTATCGATGCCATCTCCCGCTTCAGCCGGGATGACCTGGCCGTCAAGGCCTGGGACGAGTACTAGGTCTCACGGAAAACATGGCCTCAAAGATCGGGCTGCTGGGCACCATCACCTATGACTTCATCTCCTCCGATTCGGGAGATGCCATCGAGGGCCTGGGGGGGATCCTGTATCAGGCGGCGGCTCTTTGCGGTCTGGGCCAGGAGGTCGCCCTCTACACCAACGTCGGAGAGGACCTCCTCCCCCTGATCGAGGCCTCTACGCAGGGCTGGGCATCGCTGCACACGGACACCTGGACCAGGGTCCCCGGGCCCGGGAACAGGGTCCGCCTGCACTACCCCGAACAGGGCGAACGACAGGAGGTGCTGGAATCCGTTGTGCCCGCACTCGATCCCAAGAGGCTGCTTTTGGACCTGCCCAAGCTGGATTTCATCATCTTTGTCATCAATTCCGGCTACGACATCTCATTGGAGGACTGGAGGAGTGTCGTGGAATCCGCCGGCTGCCCCATCTGGCTGGACATCCACAGCCTTCCCCTGTCCAAGGGGCTGAACATCCCGCGAGACTATCTTCAGGTCCCGGACTGGCTCGAATGGACAGCGGGTGTTGACTATGTCCAGGCCAATGCCGCCGAGGTGGCTTCCCTGCTGGGGAAACCGGGGCATCCACTGGAAGATGACGACCTGGAGCGGCTCGCTTCCCTGGCACTGGGAAGAGGCACCCGGTCGGTCTTTGTCACTCGGGGCCGCGAGGGAGTCCAGGTGCTGGCAGAGGGGAGGTCGGAACTGATCCCCACGCGGAAGGCCGAGCGCGTGGCCGACACCACAGGCTGCGGGGATGTCCTGTGCGCGGCCACGGTGGCCCGGCTCAGGGCCGGGGACGATGCTTTCACCGCAGCGGCGTACGGCGCCCGGTTGGCGACCGAGGCAGTCGAGGTGATAGGTGTCGAAAAAACCTTCGAACTGATCCGGGATATGTCCGGGACTACTTTTTAGTCTTGGTGCCGGTGGCGTCCATGCCCATGCCCTCGTTCACCACGTGGCACTTGGTGTATTTGCCGTCCTCACCCTTGAGGAAGCTGATCTCATAGCGGCCCTCTTCGGGGTCCTCGATGAAGAATTTGTACTTCTCGCCCTCCACGGCACTCAACTCCGCCGGTTCGGTGGAGGTCTCTGGCCACACCCACAGGGAATCGCCTTCAGCATAGACGTTGATGACCACGACGCCCATTCCCATATCAGCCAGGTCGAATTCATAGTCGCCCAGCAGTTCGCCATACGCCGCCTTAGCCCCACCCACCTGTGCAAAGACCGAAGCCACGGGCACGAGGACCAGCAGCAGCGCGGACCAGGCGGCCAGTAGGACACTGATTTTTCGGATGGATCGTTTCATGGATCATCCCTCCTGAGAAAAATAATTGTTGCTCCATCTCTATGTACGCAAACTCCCAACCCAAGGTTCAGGGACATGTTTCCCAAAATAAATGGCAACTTTCCGGCAGCCGATTACGTATATATTATCTGGAGACGCGATTGGAAGCTATCGGAAGAGAGGAAACAGTGAGCTTAAAAGAGATCCTTGAGAAACTGATCACCGAGAAGGAACCCATCCTGCTGACGGACCGCAAAGGAGACTGGGAAGCCAGCGATGTCCTGAGCAACTTGTCAGGGCCGATGCTCAGCAGAAGAGCCTATTTCCAGCCGGGGATGTACATTGCGCTGATCAACGACGGTGGATACCTCGGAGAGGTCCTCTACCGGGTCAAAGCCAAGGCATGAGGGCAGCCTCCCGTTCATTTCTGTAAATCGACACTCCCTCCCTACACTTTTTCATCTGCAGGGACCGGTGTCTGTCTATTTTTTCCTGGCCGTAAACACGCCCTCGGGCTGTGTGACCTTGGCCTCGGTCACTGTTCCGGCCTCATCCCGGATGAACTCTATGGTGACACCGGGCACTCCCTCCAGCGTGAACTGGGTCCCCTTGTACGGGACCAGCTCGTACTCGGGCTGCCCGGGGACCAGGACATAGAGGGTGTCCCCTCCCTTGATGTGAAACGTGAACGTCACCTGATCCATCAGATAATCGCCCGTGAACTGCTCCAGGAAGGCCCGCTCGCGCATCTTCCCCTCGGGCATCCTCTCGAAGACGATCGGATCCACGGCCGATTCTATAGGCACTGAGATCGAAGCCACATTCCCCTTGAGGTCGAGCGCAAAGGAGAGCTTCTGTGTCATGCCCATCAGCTCGTTCTCCATCTCGAATACATCGAAGTGATAGTGCTGCAACTGGTAGGCGATGTCGTTGTAGCTCATCTCCAGGACGTCCCCCGTGTGCGTGATCTTGAGCACGCCGTACCCGGGATGGGAGTAGTCTCCGGCATAGGCCTCAAGGGCCAGGCTCGTCCGCGTATCGGGAACCCGGTCCTCGTCCTCCTTCTCTTTGGCCTTCGCCGCCTCTTCTTCCCCCTCTGCCCGCTGCTTGATGAAGCGTGCGTTCCAGTCCACGGGATCGAGGTCCAGGAGGCGGTCATAGACCTGATACATGACGGCCTGGGTGGTCGGAGAGCCCCCAAGATTCGTCAGGATCACGAGCCCCATGTCGTCCCTGGGCATCAGAGAGACCAAGGCCGTAAAGCCATCGATCCCGCCTCCGTGGGAGAGCAGCACATGCCCCCGGTAGGAGGTCATTCCCCACCCCATCCCGTAGAGGGAATAGAAGACCTCATCGTAGCGGAGGCTGCGGCCCGAGATCATCTGAGGAGAGTGGATCTCCAGCAGGCTCCCCTCGGATACGATTGAGTGCTCGCCGAATTTCCCCTTGCTCAGGTTCAGGAGGACCCAGTTGGCCATGTCCGTCACGTGGGAGTTGATCGATCCAGCCGGTCCGATCGTATCGATGTTGCGGAATGGGATGAGCGTCACTTCCTCGTCCTGCAACACGTAGGGGAGTGCAAAATCGGGCGCCCGCTGAGAGTCCTCGACGGAAAAATTGCTTTCGGTCATGCCCAGGGGATAGAAGATGCGGTTCTCGATAAATTTTTCCCAGCTCGATCCTGCGATTTTTTCCACCAGATATCCCGCCGTCATGAACATGAGGTTCTGGTACTGATAGACCGTGCGGAAGTCCTCGCTCGGCTCCAGATACCGCAGCCTTGAGAACAGCTCCTCCCTGGTGGCAGCGGAGTTGTACCACATCAGGTCATGGCGGGGCAAACCCGAGCGGTGGCAGAGCAGGTCGCGGGGTGTCATCCGGGCCGTGGCAAAATCATCCTTGAGCTCGAAGCGCGGCAAATAGGTCGTCACACGCTCGTCCCAGTCGACCTTGCCCTCATCCACCAGCATGCCCACGGCCGTCGCGGTAAACGCCTTGGTGCAGGATCCGATGGCGAACAGCGTCCGGGCTGTAACCTCTTTTTTGCCGGCCAAGTCGCTGAAGCCGAATCCCCGTGCGTATATCAACCGGCCATCCTTGATGATGGAGATGGCCAGGCCGGGGACCTGCCAATCGGCCATCACCTCGGGGATGAACTTCTCCAGGGGCTTGAGTTTCTTGGCATAGGGATCCCTCTGCGCGGCCTCGAGGCTCGGCGCAAGCAGGATCACCGCACACAATACCCAGATCATTGCACTCGATATTTTCCGCATCATCGCTCCTCCTTTTCTGATCTATGCTCAGGATCCGGCCCGCTCAGGGCGAAACCGATCCGGTCGAGGACCAGGACACCCTCACGGCCCCTGTCAAACACGAACCGGAGGCTCCTGAGGTGCCGGGGATCGAACTCCTGATCTGTATCCACAAAAGCCTGCAGGGGCAGGCGATATGTCTGCAGCGTGGGCTCATAGGCCTTGCCCATCCGGTCGCCCTCATTGCCAGTCCTCAGGAAGCGGCTCTTGGTCACGGGCGGGACCGGCATGAATCGGTCCAGGGACAGGCGCACACTCCGCCCGGCGCCGTCGACCAATTCGACACTCAGCTCCAGGGGCTGCTTGGGTATTTCCTCGTCTTCTTCGCCTTCGTCATCGTCGTCCCCGGGTGCTTCTTCCGCTTGGGCCTGGAGTGTATCGCCCTCCTCCTGATCTTCAGCCTCTTTCGATCCAGCCCCCGGATCCTCTTCCTCCTCCGGTTCCGGGACCTTTTCATCCGCATCGGTGAGTGCGAACATCAGCACCGAATCGGCGGAGAGCTGGAGGTCCTCGAGGGCCTCCTCCTGGAGATGGACGGCATAGTGCGGGGCCGCCTCTCCCTGGCGGTCTTCGGCCGGGCCCCTCCATCCCACAAAGGCCGCATTGTCCTGTTTGGTGCCGCTGCCGCGGGTTTTGAGGTCCGCCTCCCGCCACACCGCCAGTTCCTTCTGTTCGATCGTGCTCCCCGCCAGGGTGCCGGTCGTCACATCCACATCCTCCTCGAAGCCACACACCAGCCGGAACGTGGAATCCTCGAAGCGGTTGAGGGTGATGTCAGCTGGGAGCCACTCGGCGGCACGTCGGTGGTCCTGGAACATGGGAAGGTAGTCCATCTGGCCGTGCAGGCATATCTCCAGGAATGCGGACATGTAGACCTTCCCCAGGGTCCGCTGCTCCTCGCCGCTCAGCAGGGCCTTGCGGTTCAGGATGAAGCCCATAGGCCGGCCCCAGTCGCTGTCCCCCCACACCGAGTTGAACTGGCCGTGGTTGGAGCGGTAGGAGTAGAGCGTGGCCTTGAACCAGTATTCATCATCAGTGAAGCGTACGCGGTTGTACTGACGCTCCCCAGCGAACACAGACACGTCGGAGTCATGGGCCCCCTGGATCGTGAGGTAGTTCACGTTTTCGACAGGAGTGGGGCGCCCCGTGGGCCGGTACTGCTGATCTGAGGGCGCGATGGCGATGATGGCCCTTATGCTGAAATCAAAATCGAAGGCGACGGTGGCGTCATCCGGATAATAGGGAAGGCGGTTGAACGCCCCGGCGATGGCGGCGGCCTCCCCTCCCCGGGAATGTCCGATCAGACCGATGTGGTCCATGTCGACCTTCCCGAAGAAGGGATTGTCCGGGTCTTGGTTCCAGGCTCGCCAGACTTTGAGGTGCTGGAGCAGCATCCAGCCCCGGCCATCGTTCTCGCTGGAGAGCCCGCCCATGAACGCGCCGTTGAAGAAGTTTTCGTCCACGGACACAAAGATGAAGCCCCGGCCGGCCAGGAGTTCGCCGAGGTAAGCATAGCCGGGATCGGAGTATTCCTGCATTTTATGGTTGCCGTGGACGATCAGCACGAGCGGGAAGGGCCCGTCGCCCTCCGGGTACCACACAGTGCCGTTGACCGGGAATTCCGTGAAGTCGAAGCCCCAGTACCAGTGGCGTAGCTTGATCTTCCATCCCTTGTTGTTCTTCACGAAGGGCGTCGCGTCCACGCTCTGGGTCTGGAGGGCAGCGTCAGCGCCGAACTCGGGGCGCCTCTTGTTCTTCTCGCTCCCATAGGTTAGCGAGAGAACGCTGTGGGTGCCCGGGAGGGAGGGATCGGGCGCTGAAAGTGCTGGCACCGGGGAGGCAGAAGCGGGCCGCACCGCCAGATGGTCCGTGCTGCCCCTGCCCGTCATCCAGATCACGAGTGCGGAGAAGAGGACCAGGGGAGCCGCCACACACAGGATCAGGAATCCCTTCTTCAGAAGACGGGTGGAACGGAATTCTGGCGAAAAGAGGCGGACCACTCCCCCGCCCAGAAAGGCCGCCGCCGCGGCCAACACAATCCCGGCCAGGATGTTCAGGGGGGAACCCACGCCGACATCGGCGAGGCTGTACACGAGTACGGCAAACGCCAGCATACCCAGAGTACTCAGGAAGAGCGGCAGGATGAGGAGGATCCGGTAGACCAGCCAGAAGAGCAGGCCCATGAGACCAGCCATGACCAGATAGAACACCACACCGGCCAGGGGGTCCAGGATGCCGGGCAGGCCCGGGCGCATGAAGATCCCGAAAAAGGCGGCCAATGCCACGGCCGCGGCGATTATGCCGGCGGTAGCCCCCCGCCGTGTACGGCGGCCAGGCAGGAGCCCTTCCCAGAGGCGGGACAGCCAACTGCGAATGCGGCGCAATCTTCCGGGTCTGGTTTTGGGTTTGGGTTCGGTATCAGAATCCATGTACACTCCCTCCAGGTATATATAATCTCAAACGTATTCTGCGGGAAAAAAGTTCGTGACCCTCTCCCCGTATTCTTATCAAAAAGCCCCGTCCCAGGCAAATGAATTCCCAATCCCTTTTAGGTGAGTGGGAGTGGATTGGTAGAGAGAAAAGTTGGCCCCGCGTCCCCATTCCCTTCTAGGGAGCGGTGGGTGGGGGTGGTTGGATGGGGGCGGACCAGCTCCGGCTTTTGCATTACTCGTAGATATTTGATAAAAAAGGGGCCTCTTGTTCAATTCAAGCATTGCCATTCCTATCTTTCCAAGGAGGAAGCCCATGTCTCGATCGCCTCATGTCCGTGTCTGTGCAATTATGGGGATACTGTGCCTCGTATTCCTGGCATCCCCAGTCTTAGCCCTAGGCGAGGAATCGCCCTTCACCGTGGCGGACTCGCTGCGGGTCAAGTCTTTCAGTTCACAAGCTGTGACCGACGACGGCCGCTACATCGCCGGCAGCATAAGCCAGCGACTGGGCCGTCTGGGCACCGACCACAAGCGCTACCGCGATCCCACCTACATCAGCCCCAGGTCTGCGGAGCTCGTGGTCCTGGACACGGAGACAGGCCTCATGCAGCCTCTGTTCAAGGGCACGGTCCAGGCTCAGGGACTGACCTGGTCTCCGGATGGGAAGGTCCTGGCCTTCCTGCTGCGCAAGGATGAGGGAATTGCACTCCATACCTATGACCGTGAGAAGAAGAAGCTGAGGGAGATCAAACTCAAAACCGGAAAACAGATCGCCTCCAACTCGTTCCTGATCTGGAAAAATGACGGACGCGGCATCCTGCTGGCCCTGCGGGCCGAGGGCTGGGAAGAAAAATCCCGCGCCATGTTCCAGGAGGCCACGGTCGGGCCCATCATCGTATACGACTCCCGAGAACCCTTCCTCAAGTGGGATGTGCTCCGTGACCAGGCGTCCCTCCAGGTCCCGGTCGAGGTCGACCTCGGGAGTGGTGCGGTCCGGGAGCTCCTGCCAGAGAACCGCTACAGCAGCGTGCGCCTGGCTGAAGACGATTCGTTCCTTGCATACGTGGAGACATATCCCATAAAGACCGAGTACGGCCAGAACTACTACCGCCAGGGCGGCCAGGAATACGCCCTGTTCCGGCTGGACCTCGCACCGGGTGCCGAGCCGAAAGCGTTGATCGAGCGGGACAAGAAACGGCTGAGCCTGCGGTGGAACGAAGAGAATACGGCCTTTGCCTGGGCGGACGAAGGGGACATCTTCGTTCAGACAGCCGGCGAAGCCGAGCCGCGCAACCTGACCAAGGACAAGGTCACCCCTGAGGAGGCGGGCGAAAAGAAAGAGGAAAAAGAGGAAGATGCAGAAGAAGTAGAGGATAAGGACAAAAAGCCACAGAAGGTCCGCTTCTCCCTGCAGCGCTGGTCGCCGGACGGAACGAAGCTCCTGGCGGGCACCAAGAAGGGCTATTGGCTGATCGACCTGGCGAGCGGTGAACTCGAGATGGTCTACACCTTCCCTGAGGAGGAGGACGAGGACAATCCCAGCAGCCCGCGGCAGTCCGTGACGCAGTGGTCCCCGGACGGACGCTTCCTCTATCTCACGTATGCCGCCCGGGAAAAGTGGGAGCGCGGCTTCACCCGCTATGACCTCATGGAACAAAAGATGGAGGTCTTGATCAAGGACAGCAACCTCTACCGCGGCCTCCGCATGTCCAAGGAGGGGGAGCGCTTTTTCTACAGCCTCTCCGACGGCGACCTTCCCAACGAACTCTACCGGACCGACAAGGACTTCAAGGAAAAGAGGAGACTCACCGACCTGAATCCCTGGGTTCAGGAAAAGGCGCTCACCCGCAGCGAGCTCATCCGCTACCGGGATGTGGACGGCAAGGAGCTCTACGGCGTGCTGTACTATCCGGTCGGTTACGAGCCTGGCAAGAAATATCCCCTGGTGTGTGAGGTCTACGAGCGCTTCTTCGACAACGGCTTCAACACCAACATGAACATTTTCACAAACCAGGGATGGTTCGGGCTGCGGCCCTCCGTAGACCTGGAGATCGGCTACCCGGGGGAAGCCTGGGTCAAGGGTGTCACGAGCGCCGTCAACCTCCTGATCGAGCGCGGCCTGGTGGACGAAGACAAGGTCGGGGTGCACGGCACGAGCTACGGCGGCTACGCCACCTCGCTTCTCATCACCCAGACCGACCGTTTCGCAGCCGCCATCAACATCTCCGGCAAGGTCGACATCATCAGCTTCTTGGGAGACAGCCCCCGCATCGGGCACCGCAATTACGGCGCCGCCGAGGCTGGTCAGGACCGCCTGGGCAGGACGCTCTGGGAAGCGCCCCTGAAGTACATCAACCACTCGGCGGTCATGTTCGCGGACCGCATCACGACACCGCATCTCCTGATCACGGGGGAGGGCGACTGGAACGTGCCGGGTGTCAACACGCGCGAGCTGTACTATGCTCTGCGCCGCCTGGGCAAGGAGTGCGTGTGGGTCAACTACTGGAACGACGGCCATGGGCTGGGCGCGGCGGCCGACGAGGCCACCTACCAGGACAAGTGGGACCGGGTCATCGACTGGTACGCGACCCACTTCGCCAAGGCTGACAAAAAAGAAGAATAGGGCCGTGCGGCAGCGGAAGATTCTTTTTTATTCGCCCTTCTTTGACCTGGTCGTTATTACGATGATAGAATCATCATGCATTGTCAGTGGGTGAGATTCACTTTGAAGCAACAGATATTTTGAATCGGTAGAAGAGAAGACTCTACCGGATCTCAAATATTAGGTAAAAAATGGCAGCCATATGCCCCGAATGTCAGCATGAGAATCCCGGGGATACGCACTACTGCGGCAAATGTGGAGGACCATTAAAATCCCCCAAGGGAAGCAACCACACAAGAACCCTTACACCCATCGAAAGCCTTAAGAACGGGATCACTCTGGGAGGAAGATACCGAATCTTGGAGGAACTGGGCAGAGGAGGGATGGGTGTGGTCTTTCAGGCCGAAGACACCCAGCTGAAGAGAACGGCCGCCCTCAAGTTCCTGCCTCCGGAGCTGACCCACCTCCCGGAGGTCCGCGAGCGATTCATGCACGAGGCGCAGGCCGCCGCCGCACTCAACCACACCAACATCGTCACCATCTATGAGATCAACGAACACCAGGACCGGACCTATATCGCGATGGAGTACGTGGAGGGCGAAACCCTGAAAGACAAGATCGACCGGGGGCCCCTACCCCTGGAAGAGGCAGTAGGCATCGCCCTCCAGATCGCGGAGGGCCTCAAAAAGGCCCAAGAAAAGGAGATCGTCCACCGGGACATCAAACCGGCCAACATCATCATCACGGATGAGGGTGTAGTCAAGATCCTCGATTTCGGCCTGGCCAAGCTCAGGGGCACGACCCGCTTGACCCGGGAGGGCTCCACAATGGGGACCGCGGCCTACATGTCTCCCGAACAGGCATCCGGCAAAGAGGCGGATCACCGGTCCGACATCTGGTCCCTGGGTGTCATCCTCTATGAAATGATCACCGGCCGACTGCCCTTCAAGGGCGAACACCACCAGGCCATCATGTACGCCATCCAGAACCAAACCCCGGATCCCGTCACCGGCCTCAGAACCGGAGTCCCGCTGGAGCTGGAGCGAATTCTAACCAAAGCCCTGGCCAAAGTCCCGGAGGAACGGTATCAGAACGTCGTGGACCTGCAGGTCGACCTCAAAGCGCTTGGGAAAAGGGAGGAAACGAGCGGCCTTCACCCTTCCGCCTCCTCCGAGGTCTACTTGGAATCCAAGGCAAAAAAATCCAGTTCGACTGCGAAGAAGATCGGGCTCATCGCCGTAGGCCTCGCGGCCGTCCTGGCGGTCGCGGCACTGCTGATCTTCCGTGCCCCCTCCGACACCATCGATTCCCTGGCCATCCTGCCCTTTGTGAACCAGAGCGACGACGAAAGCGTGGCCTGGTTGAGCACCGGCATCCCGGAGACCGTCATCACCAGCCTGCAGCAGATCCCCGACCTGCGGGTGACCTCCTTTATGAGCCTGATGGAGCGCTACGGGGCCAGCCAGCCCAGCGTGGAAGATGTGAAGCGCCACTACGACGTCCGGGCCGTGGCCAAGGGCAAGGTGGATGTAGTCCAGCAAAACCTGTCGGTCCACATCGAGATCGTGGACACCCGGGACCAGAGCGTCATCTTCGCCAATCAATACCGGATCCAGGGCATGGAAGGGCTATACGAACTGCAAAAAACCATCGCCAGGGACATCACCGGCCACCTCAAGGAGCGCCTGGCCGGCGAGTCCGTCGAACCTGTTTTTGTCCGCCACACCCCCGACCCCGCCGCCCATCACAACTACCTGCGGGGCCGCCACTTCTGGTACCAGCGCACCCCCCGGAGCCTGGACCGGGCCCTGGATTATTTCAAGAAGGCCATCGAGATCGATCCCGAATATGCCCTGGCATGGTCGGGCCTGGCCGACACCTACAGGGTCATGCCTAAGTATGCCGGGACATCGCGGTACCGGGCCATACCCCTGGCCAGGGAGGCGGCCGAAAAAGCCCTGGGCCTGGACGACACCCTGGCCGAGACGCATACCTCCATGGGCGGCGCGCTCACAGATGATGGAAATTACCCGGAGGCGGAAGAGCACTTTGAGCGGGCCATCGAACGCAATCCCAACTACCTCCTGGCCTACTTCTGGTCGGGATTCAATTTTGGGTCTTCTCGACGCACTCAAGAGGCCATCGACCGCTACCAGCAGGCGCTGACACTGGATCCCATGTCACCGGCCATCGCCGGCAACCTTGCCCTGGAATATCGCACATTGGGAGAGCTTGACAGGTCACGAGAGATCCTGGACCGCGCCATGGCTCTCAATCCGGAAGACTCCGCCCCGTACTTGCAATACGCGTGGCTCCACTCAATCCGCGGCGACCACCAGAAGGCCTCGGAAATGGCCGAAAAGGCCTTGTCTTTGGATCCCACATCTCTGTTTACCATTCAGAATGTGGCCAATATTCTTCAGCGGGCTGACCGCTACGATCGGGCGATCGAGATCCTGGAGGAGGCGATGGCCCGGGAGCCGGCCTTTCAGCGGGCCGCCCATTCCCTGCTGGGCGA
>RCNG010000039.1_pt1 | contig 47007 bp, 46 predicted proteins | sample 2041371 | NCBI WGS metagenome assembly RCNG01 (sample SAMN09708227, study PRJNA481090) | Marine sediment metagenome, whole genome shotgun sequencing project. | biome: marine sediment; feature: ocean; material: sediment; isolation source: Sewage treatment plant 1 marine sediment (STP1) ... | reverse complement strand
CTGAATGACATCCGTCCCAGCTGTTAGCTGTCACGTAATGGGAAGACTCAACTTTATAATTGGCTGAATGCATATCACTGAGGTCAAACGCCCCAAGCTTCGGAGCCATTTCATACTGGATCTTCAAGGAAGTGATATTGGAATCCTGGTCGGTCATGATGCCGTTTAAAATATCGAGCGCCCAATTGGAGGCAACATCATACAGGTCGCCGACATTCTTTACATCCGTAGGTGTACTCTGTTCCGTAACATGCAGACCGGACGTTTTATCATCAAAATAATACTTGGCAATATTGGTCTTGATTTCAGCGACTGTTTTTTCTTCTCTTGCCAGCTTCCAGGTGCCGTACCTTGCTGCGGCGATCCACATTGTGACTGCGTTGGGCGAACTTATCTGTATCAAGCCACCGATAATAATGATGCTTGATATTGCGTTCGTTACGCTCATCAACGGCGTGTGCAAGGCAGCCGATACATTCCAGATGACCATGTAGCCAACAAAGCACGCCAGCACAAACACCGTGAAGTGCGCCATGAAGGACTGCGGTGCGACGGCGCCAAGGCCGAGCAACGCCAGACCCGCGATGACCATGCCGATAATGGGTCCCATCACCGATCGCTCTTTTTCCTGGACCACGACAGGCGCGGGTGCGGGAGCCGCTTTCGGCGGTGCCGCTGAAAGTTTCGGTGCCGGCGGTGGCCACGTTGTTTCGCCACCTTTACAAACAGTCGCGCCGCGTACGACTTCATCCTCGAAATTGACAACGATGCCGCCGTCCTTCTCGGGCGTCATATCCGTCAGCAGGTGTCGCAGGTTGGTTGCATACAGCTGGCTCGACTGTGCGGCGAGTCGGCTGGGCAGGTCCGTATAACCAATGATCGATACGCCGTCAGTCTCGACAACCTCATTTGGTTTGGTCAGCTCGCAGTTGCCGCCCTGTTCCGCCGCGAGGTCTACGATGACGCTGCCATCTTTCATCGACCGGACCATGTCCGCAGTGATCAGCCGCGGCGCTGGCTTACCTGGAATCAACGCCGTTGTAATAATGATGTCGACGTCCCTGGCCTGCTCCGCGAACAGCGCCATCTCGGCCTTGATGAACTCCTCGCTCATCACCTTGGCATAGCCGCCCTCGCCAGCGCCGTCTTCATCGTCTTCGAAGTCGAGCATCAGGAACTCCGCGTCCATGCTCTCAACCTGCTCCTTGACCTCGGGGCGTGTATCGAATGCGCGAACAATGGCACCCATGCTCTTTGCCGCGCCGATAGCGGCGAGGCCTGCAACGCCGGCGCCGATCACCATTACTTTGGCCGGCGGAACTTTGCCTGCGGCTGTGATCTGGCCGGTAAAGAAACGTCCGAAGTGCTGCGCTGCCTCGACGACGGCCCTGTAGCCGGCGATGTTGGCCATCGAGCTCAAGGCGTCCATCTTCTGTGCGCGCGAGATTCGCGGCACGCTGTCCATGGCCATGACGGTAGCGCCGCTGTCCGTCAGCTGCTTTAGCAGCTCCGGGTTCTGGCCCGGCCAGAGGAAGCTAATCAGGGTCTGGTCGGCGCGAAGTCGGGCCGCCTCGTCGCCTTCCGGCGCCCGGACCTTCAGAAGGATGTCGGACCCGGACCAGAGATCGCTGCCGGAGGCGACGATCTCGCACCCTGCGTCTTTGTAGGCCGCATCGGCATAGCTCGCCTTGCTGCCGGCGCCCGATTCCACCGCTACGCTGTAGCCGAGCTTGACGAGCTGTGCAGCTACGTCAGGGGTCGTTGCGACCCGCCGCTCACCCGAATGAATCTCTTTTGGAACACCAATTCTCATTGTTCGCCTCCATTTGGACTGCGGCAGTGTAACGAAGGCAATCTGCAGGCACAAAGAAAAAGGCCTCCACAAGGGAGGCCTTTTGATAGGGACTTTCCGAAGGTCGGCCTAATCGCGGCCCCTCGGGCGCGGCCGCGTCGAGAGCCTGTCGCGCAGGTGCTGGCGCTGCTCCGGTGTCATGCGTTTGAAGCGATCTCGAAGCTGCTGGCGACGATCGCGATTCATCTTGCGGTAATCGCGATAGTTCTGACGGATGCGATCCTGCTCTTCCGGGCTCAGGTCTTTGAATAGCTGCGCACGTTCGCGAATCTGATCGCGACGATCGGCGGGCAAATCCTGCCATGAACGAAACCGGTCGCGAGCACTACGACGCTCGTCCCGCGACATTCCCGCCCAACGCTCGGCGCCTTTCGACAACCTCTCGCGACGCTCCGCAGGGAGCGTGTCCCAGCCTCCCTCAAACTGACCTAGAACCTCACGCTGTCCATCGCTCAGGTCTCCCCAGCTGACACCGTCTGTCTGGGCAAAAGCCGAGCCAAATATCAGCAGCGCGGCAATGGCAACTGTGGCTCTAGCGACTTTGCTTTTCACTTTCATCTTCTTTCTCCGTCGATTCTTCACCTTGCGGTGCGGGATCGCTCCGTTCCTCCGTTTCGGCCTCTATCGTTCCCTCGAGTAGCAGCCAGTCCTCATCCGATTCTTCCCACATGCCCAGATATTCAAGAAACTCGACATCCGGCACAGTGTCTTCAGCAGCAGCGGCGCCGCCACACAGCAGCAAGCCGCAGACCATTGCGCCAATCTGGCAATCAGCCAACATCGCCTTCCAGGTCCGCCATATCAATCCAGCTGTAAAACTCGAGGTCCTCCAGCATTTCTATACTGTCTTCGCCCAGCAGTATCTCCATATCCGTAACCGTGGCTATGCCGGCAACGTCATCGATCGCTGACGGACTCTGCAGCACTACAACGGCAACCAGAATGGCAGCGACGGCGCCCGTGGCCGGCATCCAGCGTGACCATTGGCGCTGCGGACGCTGCAACTGGGTTAGCGCCTCTTGCCGGGCGCGGTTCAGCTTCGACAGCGTTGCTGCATCGAGCGCGTCAACAGACTCGTCGAACGTATCCTTCATCCTTTTCTCGAACGTCTCGCGTTGCTCGTTCATGATTTTCCTTCCTCAAGACCCGTAGTCCCCGGCCTGTGTTCCTCCAATTTTTCCCTTAGTGCATGGACCGCCCGGGAGTAGTGCGTCTTCACGCTACCTGCACTGCAGCCCATCGCCACGGCGGTGCCGGCTACATCCAGCCCTTCAAACGTGCGCAGCATGAATGCCTCGCGCTGTCGTGCGGGCAGTTGGTGCACGGCGATCTCGAGACTGTCCATCGCCTCGCTATTCTGAAGTTCTTCATCCGGCGCTCGCCCCGCGAGGTCCGGCGCCGACGCAATCGCATCGTAGTCGTTGTCATCGGAGGGCTTGCGGCCGAACCAGACCATGACACGATTGCGCACTGCCTGTCGGCGATGCCAGTCGCGAACACCATTCTGCAATATCCGATAGAAGAGTGGTGTCCATTCCTCGCGCGCCCGGTCCGAGTAATTGCGCACCAGCTTGATCATTGCGTCCTGGACGAGATCGAGCGCTTCATCCCGATCGCGTACTCCGATCTGGGCAATACGCAAGGCACGCCGTTCAATCTCGGCCAGAAACTGGTTTAGTTGCCGTTCTTTTTGCAGTGCCATTGCCCCTGTTGATGGCGCGCCGGCACAAGATACCGCAAAAACCGTGGTGCTGACTTCCATATCTCTTGACTCCACGACGAGGTCATCTAACTTGTCTCCCCTGTTTAACGCCCGAGCTGCAGTCCCGGTTGACAGGTTCCCGGTCGTTTTTTCGCATTATGTAAAAAATTGAGTGATAGCCCGATTAGCCACAGCACCCTCCTCAACATCGCTGTAAACGTGCCTCTGTCACGCCATTTCGACTATTTGCCGCCAGAATCCGGCGGCCTGCCAATGCCGGGGTGCCGCGTCCTCGTGCCCTTCGGGCGACGGCAGGAAATCGGACTGGTCATGAGGCACTCCGAGGTTTCGTCACTGCCCGCCCACAAGATTCGCCGCTGCATCGAAGCGCTGGACGATGCTCCTGTGCTGTCCGAGCCGGAGCTTCGCCTGATCCGCTTTACCAGCGACTATTATCACCATCCTGTCGGTGAGGTGGTCGCAGCGGCAATGCCGGCGCTGCTTCGTCAGGGCAAGACACTCTATCCGTCGGTCGAAACCATCGCCGTCACCGATAGCGGCGAACGGGAAAACGTCGAGGCTTTGCAAAAGCGTGCACCCAGACAGGCTGAACTGCTCACGCACCTGATGGATGCTGGTGGCACCGGCATCGAAGCCGATCGCCTGAATGAAGAGCTGCCTAATTGGCGCCGCGCAGCGACAAGCCTGTTGAAGAAGGGGCACATCACCCGGTTCGAGGCCCGCTCCGAGGATTTTGACGAGCGACTCGTAGCCCCGCCATCGGACAGTCTGATATTGAATGAAGATCAGCAGCGAGCGCTTGAGTCCCTCCGCCGCAGCGATGACTTTGGCGTCTTCCTTATCGACGGCGTGACCGGCAGCGGCAAGACTGAAGTGTATTTGCAGCGCATGAAGGACGTCATCGACCTCGGCAAGCAGGTCCTCGTGCTGGCGCCGGAGATAGGGCTGACACCCCAGCTTGTCGGGCGCCTGCGCGATCGTCTTGGCATCGAGCCTGCGCTGTTGCATTCCGGCCTGAGCGATATAGAACGCCTGGCGGCATGGCGGGCGGCACGGGCGGGCGCAGCACGACTTGTGGTCGGCACACGTTCGGCGATATACACGCCATTGAAAAACCCGGGCCTGATCATCGTTGACGAAGAGCACGACCACTCTTTCAAACAGCAGGAGGGCTTACGTTATTCGGCGCGTGACCTGGCCATCGTGCGCGCCAAACACCTGGACGTGCCCGTCATTCTCGGTACCGCCACGCCAACGCTTGAGATGCTGCATCACTGCCGTGAAGGTAGCTACCAGCACATTCACTTGCCGGTCCGAGCAGGCGGCGCGGAACCACCAGCGATACGCCTCGTAGACACCCTGCGCGCGCCAGCTGTTGATGGCGTCAGTGAGCCACTCGCTGAAGCGATCAAGAACCACCTCAAAACGGGCGGACAGGTGCTTGTCTTTCTGAATCGTCGCGGCTTTGCGCCGACGCTGATCTGCGCAAGCTGCGGTCACATTGCTGGCTGTGAACGCTGTGACTCTCGGCTCACGGTGCACGCGCACAGTCGCGAGTTGCGTTGCCATCATTGCGGCGCCTCGCGCGCGCTCGATGAGCAGTGCCGTGAATGTGGAGAATCGGTCAAGCCGCTGGGCGAAGGAACGCAGCGCGTCGAAGAGGCGCTCGCTGCACGCTTTCCCGACCATGTCATCACGCGTGTCGATAGTGACAGCACGCAGCGCAAAGGGGCGATGCACGCCGTACTCGAGCATGCGACGAAGGGCGAAGCCGACATACTCGTCGGCACCCAGATGCTCTCGAAAGGTCACCATTTCCCGAAGCTGACCCTTGTGGGCGTCGTGAACGCAGACCAGGGATTGTTTGGCACGGACTTTCGCAGCGCCGAACGCATGGCACAGTCGATCGTGCAGGTCGCTGGTCGTGCGGGGCGCGAGAGCCGTCGCGGCGAGGTCCTGATCCAGACGGCGTTCCCGGACAATCCGTTCTGGGCGACGCTGATCGACGGGGGGTATGAACGCGTGGCGAATGAGGCTCTGTCCGAGCGCGAAATCACGCGCTGGCCGCCGTTCACGCGGCTGGCACTGCTGCGGGCAGCGGCGCACAAGCATCGCGATGCGCTCGAGTTTCTCGAACAGGCAAGACAGCGGATTGCGGCCGAAGCCGACGAAACACTGCGGGTCCTGGGCCCCGTCGACGCCCCTATGGCCCGAAAAGCCGGTCGTTATCGCGTCCAGCTCCTGTTGCAGAGCAGCGACCGCAAGAAGCTACACGCGCTGCTCGCAAGATTGCGGCCAGCGCTCGAAGAGGAACCCTCGGCCCGTAAGGTACGCTGGTCGATTGACGTGGACCCGATAGAACTTTTCTAGACCGAATATTTCAGCGGCTGACGCGGAAACCCGGTCGCGGATCGGCCGACCGGGTGATTTCCGGAGCTCGCGGCAGTCTGGCTGAATGCCGGGGCCAGCGGAGAACTGTCGCTACGAACAACATCCGGGCGAATATCGGGGTAGAATTGCCGGCTCTTAAATTCGGCCCCCCCTGTAATGAAACACATCGTCGCTGCAGTCCTTGGCACTGCCCTGAAGAAGCTCCCCGATCTGGCCGAGGCCGCATCGGATTTGGTAATCGAGAGCACCGTCGAGCGTACGCGTGACGCCAGCCATGGCGACTTTGCCAGCAATATCGCCATGCGCCTGGCCAAACCAGCGCGCCGCAGCCCGCGTGATATTGCTAATGACATCGTGGCAGCAATATCCGGCAGCGACGCCATCGAGCGCATCGATATCGCGGGTCCGGGCTTCATCAATTTTCACCTCAGCCCTGCCGCCTTTCACGCCGAACTCACAACCATTCTGCAGCGCGGGCATGAGTACGGGCGCCAACCCGCCAGAGAGACGCCGAGCATCCTGCTTGAGTTTGTATCGGCCAACCCGACCGGCCCGCTGCATGTTGGTCATGGTCGGCATGCCTCGTACGGCGCGACGGTTGGCAACCTGCTCGAGGCGGCTGGCTATCCGCTGACCCGCGAGTACTACGTTAACGATGCTGGCCGCCAGATGGATATTCTCGGGCTGAGCGTGTGGCTGCGACTGCTGGAGAAAGACGGTATCGTTGTCGCCTTTCCGAAAGGCGGCTATCGCGGCGACTACATTCAAGACATCGCCGCGGCAATCAACACCGACGGCGTCGCTTCAGTGACCGCCGAGGCAGTGCTCTCAGATATCCCGCCGGACGAGCCTGAGGGGGACAAGGAGGCGTATGTCGAGGCGCTGGTCGAAAAAGCGAAGGCCTTGCTGGGCGAGGCCACCTTTGACCACATTCGCCAACAGTCGCTCGATGCGATCCGCGATGATATCGAGGACGATCTCGCCGAATTCGGAGTTACTTTCGATCGCTGGTATTCGGAACAGAGCCTGACCAAGGGCAACGCGATCGACAAAGCGCTCAGCGTGCTCGAAGAGCGCGGCATGCTGTACAAGAAAGACGGTGCAACCTGGTTCAGGGCGACGGACTTTGGCGACGAGAAAGACCGTGTTGTCGTTCGTGAGAACGGCGTAAAGACGTATTTTTCCTCGGATATCGCCTATCACTACGAGAAGCGCGAACGCGGCTTCGACCACCTGATCGATATTCTCGGCGCAGACCACCATGGCTATGTGCCGAGAGTTCGGGCCGGGCTTGAGGCCATGGGCTATGAAGGCGATTCGCTCGAGGTTGAACTTGTACAGTTCGTAACGCTTTACCGCGGCGGCGAGAAAATGCAGATGTCGACGCGCTCCGGTGAGTTCGACACACTGCGGCAGCTGCGAGCGGACGTGGGCAACGATGCGGCGCGCTTCTACTACGTGTCCAGGTCAAATGATCAGCACCTCGACTTCGACCTCGATGTTGCAAAGTCCCAGTCCAGTGACAACCCGGTCTACTATATTCAGTACGCACATGCGCGCGTTGCCAGTGTTTTTCGTCAACTCGTAGAAAAGTCGCTGCAATGGGACGAGGCAAACGGCAGGGAACAACTCCCGGCCCTGGCCGAACCTCAGGAAAAGGCGCTGATGACCTCGCTAAGCCGTTACCCGGAAGTTGTGGAGCTTGCTGCTAACAATCGTGCGCCGCAGCACCTCGTACATTTCCTTCGCGACCTTGCCAACGATTTTCATACCTATTACAACGCGCATGCGTTTATCGTCGACGATGCATCGCTGCGAAATGCACGACTTTATCTTGTCGCTGCAACGCAGGTTGTTGTCGCCAATGGGCTTGGCATTCTTGGCGTATCTGCGCCGGAGAAAATGTAGTGGCAAAGCGCAAGAGACGCCGCGTCAATCGTACGAAAAAATCGGAGTATCCGCCGTTTGTCTGGATGCTCTTCGGCCTGGCTATCGGCCTGTCGGTTGCGTTTGCCGTCTACATGAACGGCAAGGAGCCGGTAGAGATCGCACAAAACGCGACGCCACAGCCAGCCAGCCTGCAGACCGCAGTCGATGACAACAGCGAATCAGTTGCCGTAGTCGACGTCGAAAAGAAAGCAGATGACAAGCGTTTCACTTTCTACGACATACTGCCTAATTTCGAGATGGTCACGCCGGACACCACCCCCACGATAGAGGCTGACTCTGTGCCACAGGCTATTGAGGAGCCCGGTGTGTATGTCCTGCAGGCCGGATCATTCTCTACCAACAAGGATGCAGATCGGCGCCGCGCCGAACTCGCACTGCACGGCATCGAATCTCACATTCAGCGCGTAAAGGTTAACGATCGCAACTATCACCGCGTGTACATTGGGCCCACCGAAGATCTCGACGAACTTAACCTGCTGCGCAGCCGCCTGCGCGCCGCGAAGATCGACGTCTTCCGGATCCGCCTCAGTGACTAATGCGGCGGAATCTGCCCGGTTTGTCACCGGAATCCTCGCGGCACTGCTGTTGGCCGCATGCGCAACAATCCCGGCACCGCAACCACAGCTCGAATCAGAAACCAGGCCAGCAGAGCCTCCGCCACCTTCGCAAACACCGCTTGCACCGGCTCCACCGGCGAAATCCGACCTGCGTGTCCGTATAGCGTCGGTTGGCGACATGATGATCGGCACCGACTACCCGCAGAATCACCTTCCGGATGACGACGGCCTGGGCTTCCTCACAAATGTCGCGCCATTCCTGTCTTCTGCCGACATTGCCTTCGGCAACCTGGAGGGCGTGCTACTCGATGGTGGCGAACCCGGAAAGAAATGCAGCAACCCGGCGGCCTGCTACCTGTTCCGATCTCCGACGCGTTACGCCAACCACTATCGCGCAGCCGGTTTCGACGTATTGAGCCTGGCCAACAACCACGCCCGTGACTTCGGCGAAGAGGGTCGCAGCAGCAGCATGCAGGCAATCGCGGCGGCGAGCATGCATCACTCGGGACGCGTCGATGATTTTGCGAGCCTTGAAGTAAACGGCCTGCGCATAGCCGTACTTGCCTACGCCGTCACCAAGAACTCCAACATGCTGCTCGACTATGAGCTCGCGTTCGAAACGGTTGCAGCGTCTGCTTCCTCGCACGATATCGTGGTGGTCTCTTTTCATGGTGGCGCGGAAGGGGCTGACGTCACGCATGTGCCGTTTGTGGAGGAGGAGTATTACGGTGAGCCGCGCGGCGACATGGTCTGGTTTGCCCGCGGTGTGGTCGACGCAGGGGCCGACCTGGTTATTGGTCATGGCCCGCACGTGGTGCGCGGCATGGAGCGCTACAAGGGCCGCCTTATCGCCTACAGCCTCGGCAATTTTGCCACTTATTACGGCATCAGCGTGGCGGGCATCAAGGGCATCGCGCCGATACTGACAACGACTCTCGACGGTTATGGCGCATTTGTCGACGGCGAAATCGTCTCAACTATTCAGTTGCGTCCGGCCGGCCCCAGCATCGATCCCAGGGGTCGCGCGCTCGACCTGATCCGCGGCCTGAGTAACGAGGACTTTGGGGAATCCGGGCTTACGTTTCTTCCGGACGGCGGGGTATTGCCCGCCAATCGACCGCCGGTCGAACCGCACGTTCTCAAGGTCCCTGAAGACTAGCTCAAACCAGCCGTCCGTCGCCGCAACCACGATGGCGGCGGCGACGATTCTGTCTGCAAGGCTCCTGCATGAGGCTGGCCAGATTGAGGTCTCCGTTGAGGGGTTCCACGAGCGTCGTGCCAGCCTCAGTCGCGCTTGACGGGAGTGCAGCAACGCCTGGTCGCCAAAGCAAGCTGAACCGGATGCGAGCGAGTATAAGCGAGAGGAACCCCCAAGCGGGGGCCGCCCGATGAACGAACTCGCCGCCGTAGGTCTTGGCTAGTCGTCCGAAGAGACTGACTTGAAGTTCACGCCGAGCGAACGGAGCTTTCGGTACAAGTGCGTTCTTTCCATACCTACGCGCTTCGCAAGCTGCCCCACCTTGCCATCGCACAGCACCAGCTGTTGCTGCAGGTAGGCGCGTTCAAACTGCTCTCGTGCTTCACGCAAAGGCAGGGCCAGGAGGTCCTGTTTCACGAGCGGTTCGTCAACGGGCGCCGAGGCGCTGATTTCGGCCTCCACTTCCATCAGCCCGATGTCTTCGCCACGGCCCGACAACAGCAGGCGCCGCACCAGGTTTTTCAGCTCCCGAACGTTGTCTGGCCATGGGTAGTTTCGCAGCCGGTTTTGTGCGGCGACGCTGAAGCGCCTGAACGTCAGCCCTTCGGAATCGACCAGCTTGTCAACGTAATAGGCCAGCAACTCAGGAACATCCTCGGCGTACTCGCGCAACGGCGGAACCCGAATACTGAGCTCGCTGAGGTGTGCAACCAGATCCCGGCGCAGTCGACCCGTTTCGATTTTCGACTCATAGTCGGCGCCAACCGTTGCCACAACACGCGCATCGACTTTGACCGGTCTTGAACCGCCGGCTCGCGTGAAGTGCCCGTCCTCAAGCACACCGAACAAAACCTTCTGCGCTGTCTCGTTGAGATCGGCAAGCTCATCAATAACCAGTGTGCCTCCAGAAGCTCGCTCAAAGGCGCCGGCGATCACCTCTCCGCCGCGTTCACTGCCGAGCAATTGCTCCTCGCAGTTCGCCTCTGTTACCGAGGCGGCGGTTAACGATGTCAGGGGTTCGTCGGCCCTTCGACTCAGCGCATGCATGTAACGCGCGAAAGCGCCGCGACCAGTGCCGGGCTCGCCGCTCATCAGTACAGTGCCATCGTGCCGCGCATACTGCTGTACGCGTTCACGCAAGCCCTGCATCAAGGCGCTGCGCCCGGCCGGTGCCAGCAAAGATGGCAGCAGGCTACGTGCGGTTTTCGCCTGTCTACCGGCCGACTCCAGGGCAGCCTCAACCGTTCGCAGCAACTTGGCGAGTGACAGCGGTTTCTCAACAAAATCGAACGCGCCCAGCCGAGTGGCCTTCACCGCCGTATCAACGGTTCCATGGCCAGACATGATGACAACCGGACAAGTCATTTCGCCGCTGTCAGACCATTCGCGCAGTAGCGTTATGCCGTCGGTGTCGGGCATCCAGATATCGAGCAATATGAGATCGAATTTCCGAACCTCGCGAGCCGCACGCGCTTCGGCAGCGTTGGCCGCAACCGTAACACCGTAGTTCTCGTCCGAAAGAATGTCCTTGATCAGGTCCCTGATATCAGCCTCGTCATCGACAACCAGTACATGAGGACTTGTCATACGTTTTCCCTCCTCTTTTCCGCACGCCCGGGTGCGTTGGCAATCACTTTTTCGCGCGCCGCATCGTTTACAGGCAGTCTTATGCTAATCATTGCTCCCCCGTCTTTCCGATTGCTCGCACGAATCGTCCCTACGTGCTCTTCAACCAGCTTCTTGACTATCGCCAGGCCGAGGCCTGTTCCTTTTGGTTTGGTGGTGACGTACGGGTCGAAAATCTGATTGACCGATCCCATGCTGAATCCCGGACCATTGTCTTCGACCTTGATCTGAATCATGTCGACGTCATCGATCTCGGCGGCACTGACGTGCACGTCGATGCGGCCGCCGGTGGCGCCATCAAGCGCTTCCACCGCGTTTCGAATCAGGTTGTGCAGCATTTGACGGGCGCGCCCCATGTCCGCCTCGATGAGCGGCATGGTGGGGTCAGTAGTCAGCACAATCTCTACGTCACTCTCCTGCGCCCGATAGAGATCGACGATCTCGTGTGCCAGCTTGTCAATATCGAACAGGCTGAAGTCCATATCCGGTGCTCGCGCATAGTCGCTGAACGCGTTGACCATTTCTTTCATGGCCTCGACCTGGTGCACGATGGTATGCGTGGCGCGATCGAGGACCTGTGCCTCCTCTTCCGACATCGTGTGCAGATATTTTTTGCGCATGCGCTCCGCCGACAGCTGGATCGGTGTCAACGGGTTCTTGATCTCATGGGCCAGCCGCCGTGCGACCTCACCCCATGCCGCGTCGCGCTGCGCCTGCAGCAACGCCGTAATGTCGTCAAAGACGATGACGTAGCCGGCCGCATGACTCTCGTCGCCGGGCAATGTCGTACAAGCGCAGGTCAGAACACGCCTGCCAACCTCAGCACGCAATACGACCTGTTCGCGCCACTCCGTTTCACCAGCATCAAGATGCACGCAGGCGACGTCTACGAACTGCCCGAGCAGCGGGGTTTCTTCTGCGACCTTCAACAACGACTCCCCGCGACGGCGCTCCAGATCCACACCGAGTATTGCGCTCGAAGCCTGGTTCGCGGTGCGAATAGTGAGATCAGTTTCCAGCGCGAGAACACCCGTCGACAGGCGCGCGAGAATGACTTCGAGGTTAGCCCGCTCGGCCTCAACCAGCGCCTGGCTCAGGCTTGCTTCGCGCCGTGCCATGGCAAGACGTTGCGTCATGTCATTAAACGAGCTGACCAGGAAACCGATTTCATCACGCGTCGGGGTCGGCAGGCGCGTGTCAAAGTCGCCCATCGCCACTGCTCGCGTACCAGCCACCAGGTCCTGGATAGGTGCAACCAGTCGCCGCGACAATACGAATGCGCCGTAGATTGCAGCCAGCAGGCTTAGCAGAAGAACGAACGCCAGCGTCAGCGACAGCAGGTCCTTCAGGTCTTCCCGGAAGAACACCAGCTGCTGGTATTCCTGGTATGACTTTTCCACGCTGTTTATCATGCGCCCGAGTCGGGCCGCCACCGGGTAGTGCGCCTGCACGACGCGGGCTTGCTGTCCGCGTCCACCCTGGTAGCGGAAGACAACGGCCGTTCTAACCTCCACACTGCTGCTGCCGTACGACTCGAGACTGACAAACGGCCGGTCCTCCTGCATCTGCAGGACGACTTCCTCGGTAAGTGGTTTTGGCAAAGTCGCGCTGGAACTATCAGAACTGGTCGCGAGCACGGTGTTGTTCTCGCCGTACAGCGTCATCTCGCTGGCGCCGGCCTCCCGACGCAACATGCTGAGTTCGAAAATGATCTGCCGATCGCTGACTTGTGACAGTCGCTGGGCCACCTTCTGCGTTGCGAACAGGTTCTGTCGTTTCTGCATTTCCAGGGAAGCACGGCTGAGTGTCAGCGCGTTTTCCAGGCCTTCTTCAACCTGCACGTTAAACCAGCTGTCGATGCCTCGATTGATGAACTGCATGGAAAAATAGAACACGACCAGCAGCGGCAGCACCGCGAGACCAACGAACATGCCAACCATGCGGGCCTTGAGTTTTGCGCCGGGTACGTTCTGGCGATAATCGCGAGCCAGCCGGGCAAGATTGCCTACAAGCAGGGCAGTCAGCAGGATGCCGCCCGCGATATTGATAGCCAGGATTACGTCTTGCAGACGATCGAAGTCGTCGGATTTCTGCACAGTCTGAGTGAGAAGAAACAGCGCCGCCAGTGCAAGGCCGACCCCGACGGTCGCCATAAGAAAGTACAGGGCTCGTTTTAGCGCTCGAGCGACCATTCAAACCATTCGCTTTGTAGCTGCCACTGGCCACGCCAGAAAAACAGCAGCCGCAGCGTCGCAGGGTACTGCTGAGTATTCAGCATTGCGCGCAGCCGGATGCGGTAGTTTCGATCCGGCTCCAACAATGCATCGTCAATTACCGGCAGTCCCTGGACGCGACCGAGGCTGTTCAGTGCGGAATACAGTGTTGCGAAGGAATCCTGCTCACCGCTATTCAGGTTCTTGACGATGTAGCGTTCACTTAAAGGGCGATACTCGAGCTCATGCCGCACAGCCAGTTCCGCCTCGGTCGCATCGATTAGCCAGCGGCGCTCGCGGATAACCTCCATCTGCAACTCGATCGTAAGGGTTACGCCGCTTTCGAGCGCCCCCAGCGCCTCACTGCTCAGGACCAGTTGCAGGCGCGCATCGAGCGTATGCACACCAGCGCTGACTTCGGTGGATGCCGAACGAACCTCGAAGTAGCCCTCACGTTCGACATCATCCTGGGCCAGCCCGGTGCCAATCGCGAGCATGACGATGCACGCCGCAACGACAGGCATCGCGAACATCCGGCGGCGAAAGAGGGGGGACAATGGCATCGTAGTTTTCAGGAAACCTTCTTTTCCAGACATGCGTAGTAAAAACCGTCGAGACCCGCCGTTCCCGGCAGGACCTGGTATCCGCAGGCCTTCCTCCGCATTAGATCGCGGACGTTGTTATTTGGCAACACATCATCTTCCACCGCCTCATCGTGACGCTCCAGAAACCGGCCAACGACAACCTCATTCTCTGACGCCAACGTGGAACAGGTCGCGTACAGCAAGCGGCCGCCGGGGGCCAGCAACGGCCAGAGCGCCTCGAGCAGGTCGCTTTGCAGACGACTCAAGGCCTCGATATCACTGGCGCGCCGCAGCAATTTGATGTCCGGATGCCGCCGAATGACACCGCTTGCCGAACAGGGGGCATCCAGCAGGATGCCGTCGAAGGGCACACCAGTCCACCACTCACTAGGGTTCGATGCGTCGGCGGCGATTATGGTTGCATCGCGGCCCAGCCGGTCGAGGTTCTGACGGATGCTGTCTATGCGCGAGGAATCGCGCTCCACCGCGGTCAGGGCGATCTCGTCCCCCCCTGCTTCCAGCAGGTGGCCGCTCTTCCCGCCCGGCGCAGCACAGGCATCGAGAATGGCGCCGCGCGTATCGGCCAGCAGCCAGCGCGCGGCTATCTGCGCAGCTGCGTCCTGCACAGAGGCGGCACCGTCGGTAAAGCCAGGCAACGAATCAATGGGGCAAGGCTCGGCCAGCCGCAGCGCATCCGGCACGCCCTCCAGCGTGTCGGCACGGATCCCCTCAGCGGCGAGCTTTTCCTGGTATTCGGCGGCACTGTTCGCCGACGAGTTCGCCCGCAGCCACATGGGCGCACGCCCGTCATTCGCCGTCAGTATTGCCTCCCAGTCATCGGGCCAATCTCGTTTGAGCGTATCGATGAGCCATTGCGGGTGATTCCAGCGAACCTCCTCAAGATCGCAGGCAGTCGCCGCTATCTGGTCGCGCTGGAAGCGTCGCAGACAGGCGTTGACGAGACCTGCGAGTTTAGGGCGCTTTAGCAGGCGTGCAGCTTCGACGGTTTGTGAAACTGCCGCGTGGTCGGGAATTCGGGTGTCGTTAAGCTGGAAGAGACCGACGGCCAGCAGTGCATTAACGACGCCGTCCTTCTTCTTTAGCGGCCGTCCGAGTAGCTTCCCTATCCAGTGTTGCAGCTGCCAGTAATGACGTAAGACTCCGTAGCAGAGCATGCGCAACAATGCGCGATCATCAGGCGGAACGCGAGCCTCAACGTCGGCAATCGCCGCATCAAGCGACCGGCCGTTCGTCGCGACGGCGTGAACGACCTCGGCAGCAGCACCCCGCACTATTGCACCCGTGTTCGCCACCGCCTTTGCCGGACTAGCCGAGCACCCGACCAACGAGGTCGAGCTGGTGAGAGAACTCCCGGGCTGCGATGCGCCGTTTGCCGGGCAGCTGCAGCTCGAGGAGGCTTAACGCATCGGAACCACAGGCAACGACGACACCCTCGTGGCCGCTCGACAGCACCGTGCCGGGCCTGGCGTCTGCGCACGAAACCCTTTCTGCGCGCCAGCACTTGATGCGCAGCAGGTCACCGCCGTGAGCTCCGCTAGCGGGCGCGAAAAAGAACGCGCCGGGGACGGGATTGTACGCTCGCACCCGGCGCTGCAGTTCGTCAGCACTGTGGGACCAGTCAAGCTCTGCATCCTGTTTCTGCACCTTTCCCGCATAACTGGCCGCTGCTTCGTCCTGTGATACGGGTGTGATTCGCTTCTCCAGAATGTCATCGAGATTCGCCGCCAGCAGCTCGCCGCCGAGAGTAGCCAGCCGATCATGCAGCGAACCGGCCGTTTCGTCGTCGGCAATGGCAAGGGACTCCGACAGGTATACCGGGCCACAATCGAGACCGGCAGTCATGGACATCAGGCTGATTCCGCTGCTCTCGTCGTGTGCAAGAATTGCTGCCTGAATCGGCGCCGCACCGCGCCAGCGCGGCAACGAGGAGGCATGTACATTGATACAGCCAAGGGCGGGAATATCCAGCACGTCTTGCGGCAGAATCAGTCCGTACGCGGCAACGATCATGGCATCCGGCTTGAGTGCGGACAGTTCGGCCTGAACGCCTGCGTCGCGCAACGTCGACGGCTGCATAACAGCAATGCCGTGCTCCTCCGCATAGCGCTTCACCGGACTCGCCGTCATGCGCTTGCCGCGACCCGACGGCCGATCCGGCTGCGTCAGCACGAGCATGGGAACGACGCCTGATTCTACGAGCGCCGCCAATGACACACGCGCAAACTCCGGCGTGCCGGCGAATATCACCCTGGCATCTTTCATAGTGAGGCGAGTATCCGGCGAAATCGCTTACGCGACGACGGCGGCGGATTGATGACGGCGTTCTTTGAGCAGCTTCTTGCGAATTCGCTGGCGTTTCGCTTCGGAGAGGTAATCAACGAACAACTTACCCTCGAGGTGATCCACTTCATGCTGTATGCAGACAGCGAGCAGGCCCTCAGCTTCCATCTCCTGCGAGGCACCCTGCCGGTCCAGGAATCGAACCCGGATGTGCTCCGCACGTTCGACTTCCTCGTAATAGCCCGGTACGGACAGGCAACCCTCGTCGCTCACCATTACACCGTCTTTTTCGAGAATCTCGGGATTAATGAGCACGTGTGGCGCGGAGCTGTCGCTGCTCACATCAGCAACCAGCAGCCGCAGGTGGACGTCCACCTGCGTGGCCGCCAGCCCGATGCCCGGTGCGGCATACATCGTCTCGAACATATCGTCGATCAACGCGCGCAGACTATCGTCGACCGCCTCGACCGGGACCGCTTTCGTCCTGAGCCGGGGATCAGGGAATTCCAGAATATTGAGTTTCGCCATAATTTCTTGAAACTATTCTTGTGACCGTGCCTGCAAAATCAACCCTTTAAAACATAATGAATCGGCAGTTATTTCGTGTGAACTGCCACAAGAATCACCTAAATGTTTGACTTTATTGAATAAGATGTCAGACAATGCCGTCAGAAAAACCGCCTTCCGGACCGCCTTCGGGGCCGGAAATGTGACGTAATTAGCAGCCTGAGCTTGACCGGACAGACATAGTATAGCAATGCCTGGTTAGCGCAGGCTTAAACCTATCAGATTGGAGCACCCGCGAATTATGTCTCTCAGCAATATTTGCCTGAAAAACAGTTATCGGCTTACCGTTGTCACGCTAGCCGTAACCCTGGCCGGATGCTCTTTAAATCCGTTTTCAAACGATGACGAGCCGCAGCGCAGTTCGCCTGTCGTTTCGTCGTCACAGTCATCGGGTGGCGCATCGACATCGATAGAGCCAACACAGCGAAGCGCACCGGCCCAGCCCGCATACAACGAGCCAGCCCTGCAGCGCATCAATGAGCCCGTGCCGCTGGCCCAGGGCCATCCCAACGAGTACGTCGTTCAGGTCGGCGACACGCTCTGGGATATCGCCGGCACGTTCCTGAAGGACCCGTGGTTCTGGCCCGAGATCTGGTACGTCAATCCGGACATCGAGAACCCGCACCTTATCTATCCCGGTGACGTTCTGGGACTCGTCTACATTGATGGCCAGCCGCGCATCACCAATGTTCGTGGCTCGGCTTATCGTCTTTCGCCGCAGGCTCGTGTTACGCCTCTTTCCGAGACCATCAACAGCATTCCTTACGAATCGGTTGCCGCATTTCTCAGTAGCGGCCTGATCCTCGAAAAAGAGGAGGCCGACTCTCTTCCTTACATAGTGGACATCCGGGGCGAACACCTCGTGGCGGCCGCCGGTAACGAAGTCTACGTACGTGGATTGTCCGACGACATGCCTGGCACCCGCCTTAACATTGTTCACATCGGTGACCCGCTGACGGATCCTGATGACAACCGCCTGATCGGCTACCAGGGACTCCTTGTTGGCGAAGGACGGCTGTCTCGTGGTGGAGACCCGGCAACCGTCGCGTTAACCGATACGGTCCGGGAAGCACTGAAGGGCGATCGATTGATCCCTGACACTGTCGACGTCCCGCTCAACTTTTTCCCGCAGTCACCGAGCAACGAAATTGACGGGCGCATTATTTCTGTCGTCAATGGCGTTACCCAGATTGGTCAGTACCAGGTCGTCGTGATCAACCGCGGCACAAACAACGGCTTGTCCGTTGGTGACGTGCTTTCGGTCTTCCAGACCGGCGAAGTTGTGAGTGACCGGGTCAAGGGGGGCACCGTGAAACTGCCGGACGAGAAATCGGGCACGGTCATGGTTTTCAAGGCTTATGATCGCATCAGCTACGGCCTCGTAATGGAAGCCACGCAGGCATTGCACGTCCTGGATACCGTAAGAAACCCTAACTGATCGAGCATCACCAGATAAAAGAGCGGCGCCTTTATGGCGCCGTTTTTTTTGCGCTCCAATTGGCTGCATTCTGTGCAGTTATCGACACGAGCTAGTGCACGTTTGGCGTTATCATCACAGCGACGTTTCTCCTGGGCCCGCTAATGGACAGCACAACTCGCGCATGGCTGATTCTCGCCCATGCATACCTCAGCCTCGATGAACTTCGCGAGCTCGGCTCACGATTCGGCGAGACTACCGAGATCGCCGGGCTTTCCACAAACGCGCTGAAGGAAGCCGGTCTGTCGGACGACAAGGTATCGGCGATCGCATCACCCGATGAAGACAGGCTGAGCGAAGCCCTTGCGTGGCTGGATCATGATTCGCATCACCTTATTACTTATGGCGACGCAGCCTATCCGGAGATACTCACGCAGATTCCGGGCCCGCCGATGCTGCTGTTTGTAAACGGCGATGTTGATGCCCTGCACTTGCCGTCACTGGCTATTGTTGGCAGCCGCAATCCGACCCATGGCGGGGTGCGCAATGCGGTCGAGTTCTCGCGATACCTGGCTCGAAGTGGCTTCGTCATCGTTAGTGGGTTGGCCGAAGGCATTGATACTGCCGCTCACCGCGGCGCACTCGACGCGGGCGGCAAGACCGTAGCGTTTCTCGGTCACGGCATCGATCGGGTCTACCCTGCGACAAATCGCGACCTGGCCCATCTCGTGTCCAGCGGCGGCGCGCTGCTCAGTGAGTACCCGCTGGGAACCCGGCCGTTGCGACGGCATTTCCCGGAACGCAACAGGCTAATCAGCGGGCTGTCGCTCGGCACCCTGGTTGTCGAGGCCGCGCGCCAAAGTGGCTCTCTGATTACCGCACGACTTGCCTCGGAACAGGGCCGCGAGGTATTTGCACTACCCGGCTCGATCCACAACCCGCTCGCCCGAGGCTGTCACGCACTGATTCGACAAGGCGCCAAGCTGGTAGAGACCGCCAGTGACATTCTTGGCGAACTGGCGCCTCTCGGGCAGCATATGATGCAGGCCTCTTCAGAATCCACACCTGCAAAGAAGGACGGCCCGGACACCGATAAAGACTATGTTCAATTGCGCCGCTTGCTGAGTCACGACCCCGTCAGCATCGATGAACTGGCCGGGCAATCAAGTTTGACGATCGACCAGCTTTCCTCCATGCTTCTGATCCTGGAGCTCCACGGAGAAGTGGAGTCATTGTCCGGTGGTCGATACGCCTTATCAGGTTGAGCTTTAGTCAGAGACAGCGCAAGGAGCCGCTCCAGGCATGAAAGAAAACGTACTTGATGTGCTCATGTACTTGTTCGAGACGTACGTCGACACCGAAGAAGAACCCGAACCCGATCAGAATGAGCTACGCGCCGAGCTGTCACGCGCCGGATTCGGTGAGGCCGAGATCGAGCGCGCGCTGTCGTGGCTTGACGCGCTGACAGATCAGCAGCAGAGCCTCGATTACGGTCATCTTGCCGGGCGCGGGACGCGCATCTTCAACGAATTTGAGCACGACCGACTGGATTCATCGTGTCGCGGCTACATCACCTATCTTGAGCAAATCGATATTCTCTCGCCGCCGCAACGCGAAATCCTGATTGACCGTCTGCTGGCGCTCGAAACCCCGGATATCGACGTCGAACAAATCAAGTGGGTGGTACTGATGGTGTTGTTCAGCCAGCCTGGGCAGGAGCTCGCGTACGCACGCATGGAAGACCTCGTTTTCGAGGAAACGTCGGGGCTGATTCACTAGAAGCTCGACGGCCGATCATCTTCAATCGCACCGTCCTGCGCTTTCGGGAAACTTGACACGCAGCGAGCAAGGCTGCTATTCAACCGCGGCACAGACTGCGGTTTTCTTGTTTTTGGGACACCCTTATATACGATGTCAAAGAATCTCGTCATTGTTGAATCGCCCGCAAAGGCGAAGACGATCAGCAAATACCTGGGCAAGGACTTCGATGTCCTGGCCTCCTACGGTCATGTGCGGGACCTGGTACCGAAAGAGGGTGCCGTCGACACAGATAACCACTTTTCGATGAAGTACCAGGTTATCGAGCGCAACGAAAAGCACGTCAAGGCGATCATACGCGCCCTCAAGAAGGCAGATGCGCTGTATCTCGCGACTGACCCGGATCGCGAAGGCGAAGCTATTTCGTGGCACCTGATTGAGTTGCTCAAAGAACGCAAGGCGCTTGAATCAAAAGAGGTGCATCGCGTCGTGTTCCACGAAATCACCAAGCAGGCCGTGCGGGAAGCCGTAGCAAACCCGCGCGGTTTATCCGGTGACCTGGTCGGCGCACAACAGGCCCGGCGCGCGCTGGATTACCTGGTCGGCTTCAACCTGTCGCCTTTGTTGTGGAAGAAGGTGCAGCGAGGACTGTCAGCTGGCCGCGTGCAGAGCCCCGCGCTGCGCATGATTGTCGAACGTGAACTGGAGATCGAAGCCTTCAAGGCGCGCGAATACTGGTCCATCGAGGCCGACGTCAGCAAGAAAGAGCAGCCGTTCGCTTCAAGACTCGTGAGTTACAAGGGCGAAAAGGTCGAGCAGTTCAGCTTTGAAAACGAAGACTCGGCACGCGAAGTCGAGAAGACGGTTCTCGATGCTGCGAAGGGCGAATTCGATGTCCTGAGTGTTTCCAAGAAACAGCGCCGCCGCAACCCGACTGCACCGTTCACAACCTCGACCTTGCAGCAGGAAGCGTCTCGCAAGCTGGGTTTCAATACGCAACGCACCATGCGTGTCGCGCAAAAGCTGTATGAAGGTATCGAGTTGCCCGGCGAGGGTACTGTTGGCCTGATCTCCTACATGCGTACCGACTCGGTAACGCTCGCGGCATCGGCGATCGAGGAGATTCGCGAAGTCATTACCAGTCGTTACGGCAGCAAGAACGTGCCCGAGGCGCCGCGCGAATTCAAGAACAAATCAAAGAATGCCCAGGAAGCGCACGAGGCGATTCGACCAACGTCCGTTGCCTTCATTCCCGAAGAGATCAAGGGATCGCTGGATGAGGATCAGTACAAACTCTATTCACTGATCTGGAAGCGCACTATGGCCTGCCAGATGGTTCCTGCTGTGTTCGACACGGTCGCCATCGAAATGGCCGCTGGCGCTGCAGACCAGGGGCATCGAATGCGCGCGAACGGCTCGGTCCTCGTAGAGCCGGGCTTCATGGCCGTGTACCAGGAAGGAAAAGACGACTCCAAGGACGACGACACCGATCGACTGCTGCCTGAAATTGAGGAGGGCGATAAGATCAAGCTCGTCGAGTTGCGCGCCGAACAGCACTTCACAGAGCCTCCGCCGCGCTTCACCGAAGCAAGCCTGGTGAAAACGCTGGAGGAGTATGGCATCGGCCGACCCTCCACTTACGCCAGCATTATCGCGACGCTTAAGAACCGCGAATACGTGGAGATGGATGCGAAGCGCTTCCTCCCGACCGACATCGGTCGTATCGTCATCGGCTTCCTCACCGAACACTTCGCGCAGTATGTCGACTACGACTTCACCGCCAGGCTGGAGGACGATCTTGATCTCGTCTCGCTCGGCGAGAAGGACTGGGTGCCAGTACTCGAGAAGTTCTGGGGGCCCTTCCACGCGCTTTGCGAGGACAAGGAGGCCTCGGTCACGCGTGAACAGGTGGCACAGTCACGTGAGCTCGGTACCGACCCCAAGAGCGGCAAGCCAGTTACCGTGCGCATGGGCCGCTACGGCCCCTTCGTACAGATTGGCACCAAGGACGACGAAGAAAAGCCGAAGTTCGCAGGCCTGCGGAAGGGCCAGAAGATGACCGATCTCGACCTGGCGACCGCGCTTGAACTGTTCAAGCTGCCGCGCAAACTCGGTGAAACGCTGGACGGCCTGGCCGTGTCAACAAGCGTTGGGCGCTTCGGACCCTACGTGCGGTACGGCGACAAGTACGTATCCATTCGTGGCGAAGAAGACGATCCCTACACGATTGAACTTCCACGGGCGCTCGAACTCATCGAGGCCAAGAAGATCGAGGATGCCAATCGCCTCATCCAGGACTTCGAGGAAGACGGGATCCAGGTACTCAACGGTCGCTATGGCCCCTACATCACCGACAAGGCCAAGAACGCCCGGGTGCCGAAGGACAGAGATCCCAAGTCGCTAACGCTTGAAGAGTGCAAGGAGCTGTTGGCCGCAGCACCGGAGCGCGGCCGACGCGGCAAGAAGAAGGTCGCAAAGAAAAAGGCTGCGACGAAGAAAGCACCCGCCAAGAAAAAGGCCAAGAAAAAAGTAAAGAAGAAGGCGAAGAAGAAAGCGGCTAAAAAGAAGACCGCCAAGAAGGCCGGCTGAGGGCCCGCGTACTCTTGGCAATGCCCGTAAAGCGCGCCGCTGACGTACTGCTGGGCGGTGGCATTATCGCGTACCCCACGGAGGGTGTATTCGGCCTGGGCTGCCTTCCCGACGACCTTGACGCGGTGCAGCGGCTGCTTGATCTGAAGCAGCGCGATGCCGGCAAGGGGCTGATACTGATTGCCGCCAGGCACGAACAACTCGATGGCTGGATAGCATTGCCGGACGGAGCGTCCATCCCGCAACCGGATCCTATGCATCCCGTAACGTGGGTTGTTCCACCCGGTGAGCTTGTGCATCCGTTACTTCGTGGTCTGCATACCGGTCTTGCGGTTCGCATCACGAGCAACCCTGTCGCCGCTGCGATCTGTGACGCTGTCGACTCTCCGATCACATCGACCAGCGCAAATTTGAGCGGCAGACCCACCGCGCGCAATCGCTTTGTCCTTCGCCGTCAATTTGCGCAGCGTGTAGACTACGTCGTTCCCGGTGACTGCGGTCCCACCGGCGGCGCCTCCGAAATTCGTGACCTCAAGACGGACAAAGTACTTCGGCGACGACAATAATGAGCGACATCGATGACGTAAAAGATTACCTGGTCGCGCTGCAGAACCGTGTCTGCGCGGAGCTCGAAGAGATCGATGGCCGGGCGCGGTTTGTAAGAGACGGGTGGGAGAGACCGGATGGCGGTGGCGGTGAGAGCCGCGTTCTGACCGAGGGCGGCGTCTTCGAACAGGCCGGCGTCAGCTTCTCGCACGTATTCGGTGACAAGATGCCGCCGTCGGCAACCAAGACGCGGCCGGAGCTCGCCGGCAAAAGCTTTCAGGCCGTAGGTGTCTCTCTCGTACTACATCCGCGAAACCCTTACGTGCCAACGACACATGCAAACTTTCGCTTTTTTACGGCCAGTGATCGCAAGCCGGTATGGTGGTTCGGTGGCGGATTCGACCTGACGCCGTATTACCCGTTTCACGAGGATGTGTTGCACTGGCACAAGACCGCGAAAGACGCGTGCGCGCCATTCGGCGAAGATCTGTACCCACGCTACAAGGAGTGGTGCGACAACTACTTTTACCTGAAACACCGCGAAGAGACCCGCGGTGTCGGCGGCTTGTTCTTCGACGACGTTAACGAACGAGGCTTCGAGCAGAGCTTTGCCTTTGTCAGGTCTGTCGGCGACAGCTTCCTCGGCGGCTACAAGCCGATCGTCAAAAAACGTATGTCACACCCCTTCGGCGACAGACAGCGTGACTTTCAGCTTTACCGCCGCGGCCGCTATGTCGAATTCAACCTGCTCTATGATCGAGGCACACTATTCGGACTGCAGTCGGGCGGGCGAACTGAATCGATCCTGATGTCGTTGCCGCCACAGGTGCGCTGGGCGTACAACTGGCGTCCCGAAGAGGGTTCCGCCGAAGAAACGCTTTACCGGGACTACTTGCATGCCCGCGACTGGCTCCCCGAAGAAGCTGGCTGACCTGCGTTTTTTTACGCCCAACTCCAATCACCGGTCTGAAAGCGATAGAGAAATTTGTGGCCCATCGTCGAATGCACTCGCGTTCAAAGATTTACAGATCCAACGCAACTTCTTGCGACCTGGGACGATCTGATCTCTTATCGAGAAAGCGGCGGGGACGAAATACGGACATGCGTATCACCTTTTGCATTCAAGCGCGGCAGCGAGCCTTGCAGGCCTTTCTCACGCTCATCATTGTCCTTGGCCTGACAACCGCGGCGAGCGCACAGACCTACCTGGTTGACGTTAGCAACGTTGGCGGCGCTGTCGCCATCGAGCAGGCAGAACCAGGCTATCCGGGCGGTCTTGTCCCCCTTGGCCAGGATGGCTAGGTCAGAATGCACTTCGTCATTACCGCTGACGGCAACGCCATTGATCCCATCATTATCGACTCCAGCGGTGGCTCGCCTTTCGAGGCAGAAGCGATGCGGTCCGCCGAGGCATGGCGTTTTGCAGCGCCGCCGTCGGGCGCCGAGATGCCCGACAACCTCGTTAATGTCCGTACACGAATTCGCCGGGGTAAGGGCGCGCCGAGCCTGGACTTCGGTCGCGCCTACAACAGCATCATCAAGCAAATCGCTGCCGGGCAAACGGATACCGCCCGCCAGAAGGTGCACAAGGCTCAGGAAAAGGGCGGCTGGAACCTGTATGAGTCGACCTTACTGTGGATGCTCAATGGTCGCATTGAGGGCGCCGTGGCCGGCAAGCTGGAGGCCTACCGGCGAGCCTTGTCTATCAGCTCGCGACGCTCGCTGAGTAACAAAGATCGCCTGCAACTGCTGGGGAAGATCTTTGCGCTACAGGACGAGGCCGGCCATTACGCCAACGCAAGGCGCACCTTCGCTCGCCTCAGTAGCATGGATGAGAGTGGCGAAGCGGCTGCGGAACTTGCGCCGCGCGCTGCAGAAATCGATGCCCTTCTGCTGTCGGACGCGACCCTAGTGGCCCGCGCAACTATCTACAATCCCTGCAATTGCGACGCCGGGCAGCCGCTCTGGTACTACCGGCCGGCTCGGCGGACATTCTCTTTTGCGAACCTGAATGGTAACGTCCAACGCTTTGAAGCACGGTGCAATACTCATCGCGTCCGCGATACCGTAGAAGAAGGAAAGTCGTGGACGCTCGCACCTGAATGGGGCAATTGTCGCGTGTTTGTTTTCGGCGACGACGGTTCGGGTTTCGATTTTATGGAACGGCCGATCGATACCGACAAGCAGAATACGGGTGAGGCCGCAGTCGCGAGGAAGCATGTCCTGGATCGAAGAAATTGAGGTTAATGAGGCTGACGAGAAGCTGGCGGAGATATACGCCACGCTGATCAAACAGCGCGGCAAAGTATCCAACATCCTCAAGGTTCACAGCCTTAACCCGGATGCGCTGAGCAAGCACCTGGATCTCTATATGGCGCTGATGTTCGGAAATTCCGGGCTCAGTCGCGCCGAGCGAGAGGCCGTCGCGGTCGTGGTCTCGGCCACCAACGATTGCCAATATTGCGTCAGCCACCATGCCGAGTCGCTCAGTCACTTTATTGATGACGGCCAGACCCTGGAGATGCTGAAGAATGGCGATGGCCTCGAGACCCTGGAACCGCGTTTGAGCAATATTGTTCGGCATGCCGAGAAGCTGACTTCTGCGCCCGGGGCAATGACCGAGAGCGATCTCGTCGAACTCGTCGCGGTTGGCCTCACGGACAAGGACGTGCTTGACCTTACGCTGATCGTCGCCTATTTCAATTTCGTCAACCGCATTGCGCTCGGGCTTGGCGTAACATTCTCCGACGATGAACTAGAGGGCTATCTCGATAGCTGACAATGGACCACCAATGAACTTCGCTCGCTCATTATTCGTATCTGTCCTGCTTCTCGTCGCGGCTGCGGCCTTCGCCAGCGAGTCATCGTTGCAGGTGATCGAGGCACCGCCGATCGGGCTTTCCGGTGCCGACGATACGGCGGAGACGCGCGTCTATATCGTGCAGCTGCGACAACCGTCAGCAGCGGAGTACTACGCGAAGCTCTCAAAAAAGGGTGCGCGCACAGCGGCAATTGACAAACAGCGCGTCCGCCTGGACAAGACCAGCCCGCAGCTCGAAGCCTACCGAAGTCAGCTTGCCAATCAACAGGACAAGGTCCTCAACAAGGCCGGTCCCGGCGCACAGAAGATTTACAGCTATCAATACGGCCTGAACGGTTTTGCCGCCCGCATGAGCATGGCGCAAGCCGACACGCTTCAGAATCTCCCCGAGGTTCTGAACGTCTGGGAAGATGAAATACGCCCGATGGCGCTGCGCTTCAGCCCTGCATTTCTCGATCTATTCGATGCCGATAACGGCCTGAGAAGCGTCGAGGGCCTGGACGGTGACGGCGTCATCATTGGTGTCATCGATAGCGGAGTGGCACCTGAACATCCATCGCTTCAGGATACGCGTGAGGCCGATCGGCCAAGGGCCTGCCGCAGTAGCTGGGGCGAAACCACGCTGCTTGGCCGCTGGCTGTGTAGACGCTTTCGCAAGCTCCCCGAAGTCGTCGTGTTCGACGAGCCGGAGGTCTGGAACGGCGAGTGCCAGACGGGTGAGCGGTTCGAAGAAACGGACTGCAACAACAAGCTGATCGGCGCGCGCTGGTTTATCGACGGCGCCGCCGAGTCGGGCCCCATTGATGATGGAGAAATCCGCTCGGCGCGCGATGCTGACGGACACGGTACGCACACGGCAACAACGGCCGCAGGCGTGCGTACTCGTGCGTCGATCTTCGGCACGGCACTCGGTGATATCGAAGGCATCGCACCCAAGGCGCGGGTAGCGGCATACAAGGCGTGTTGGCTTCGCCCCGGTAGCACACGTGCGACCTGCAACACCTCCGACCTCGTTAATGCGATCGATGCAGCCGTTGCCGACGGCGTAGACATTATTAGTTACTCGATTGGCAGCTCGCTGCGGAGAATCCTGGCGCCGGATGACGTTGCGCTGATGGCGGCAACCAAGGCTGGCGTGCTGTCTGTTGTCGCCGCGGGCAACGAAGGCCCCAACCTCGGCACGATCGGCTCTCCGGCTGGCGGTCCCTGGGTCATCACCGCAGCTGCGTCCAGCCGCACCGGCGAGTCGTCGGTAGAAGCACTGCAAGTAAACGAACCGCCCGGTATCGCCGGAAAATACGCGACGAAAGAAGCCCGCTTCACACCGCCTTTGCAGGACGTTGACCCCATCGAGGCATCCCTCGTTCTTGCCGATGATAACGATGAGTCAAGCAGTGGCGGATCGACGGGTACCACCTCAGACGCCTGCCAGGCGCTCGTCAACGGCGATGACATCAGCGGTAAGATCGCCTTTATCCAGCGCACCGGGTGTCCGTTTGAAGACAAGGTCAAGAACGCTGCCGACGCCGGCGCCGTGGCGGCGCTGGTCTATAACATCGCAGGCGACCCGATCGTCATGTTTGGCACGGAGGACCTGTCCGATATCCCGGCCCTGATGATTGGTCAGGCCGATGCCAACCTTATCCTGGCCGAGTTCGACGCCGGGAACGAGGTAACCGTGGTGCTTGAAAAGGGCTTGTTGCTGACCACGGCCGACAACGGCAATGCCATGGCGTCTTTCTCGGCCCGCGGTCCCGGGCCCGTGGCGGATATCCTGAAACCCGACGTGACGGCCCCAGGCATCAACATCCTGGCCGGCTTCACACCGGACGCCGCGAATGCAGCTCCCGGCGAGAACTTCGCATTCCTCAGTGGTACCTCGATGTCGACGCCGCACGTCGCCGGTTCCGCCGCCCTGCTGCTGCAGGCGCACCCGGACTGGTCACCGTCGGCAATCAAGTCCGCGCTGATGACATCGGCCCGGCAGGATATCAATTCAACATCGGGTCTCAGCGACGCCAACCCGTTCGATTTCGGCGCCGGCCACATCGCGCCAAACAAAGCGCTTGATCCCGGCCTGGTATTTGATGTCGGTAACGACGAATACGATGCGTTTGCCTGCGGTGTCGAGTCTTCCGCCATGTCGGCAGCGCGCTGCGACGAACTCACGGCAGCAGGCTTTTCGTTCGCCCCCGCGGACCTGAACCAGGCATCTATTGCCCTGTCGTCGCTGACCAGCCAGCGAACCGTGCAGCGTCGCGTGACCAATGTAAGCGATGAGCCCGATGCCTACACCGTCACCATCGCAGCGCCGCCCGGCATGACTATCGACGTAAGCCCGGCAAGCATTGCATTGGGCCCGGGTGAGTCCGGTGTGTTCGACGTGACTGCCAGCTACCTGTCCGGACCGCTCGATCTGTGGCGTTTCGGATCAATGACCTGGTCGAGCGAGACGCGCGACGTTTACAGCCCAATCGCTGTGAAACCGACTTCGATATCTGCGACCGGTGAAATTTCGAGCTTCGGCGGCAGCGGCACACAGAGCTTCCAGGTCCTGTTTGGCTATGAGGGTAGCTACTCGCCGGACGTACACGGCCTGAATCTGCCAGCGATCATCAACGGCTTCGTCGACAACGACCCGACCAAGACATTCTCTGTGCGGTCGGGCGAAGGCGTAACACAACACCTGATCTCGGTCCCTGCAGACCAGTTGTACGCTCGATTTTCGCTGTTTGACGCGCGGACCGACGGCGAAGATGATCTCGATATGTATCTTTACTACTGCGGGTCCGACACAACGTTTTGCAACAAGATTGGCGAGAGCGGCGAACCCACTTCGCAGGAACAGTTCAACGTGTTTCGACCGGCTGCCGGCATCTATGCCGTGCTGGTCCACGGCTTCGAGACCGACCAGATTTCCGGTGGTCCCGGCGCTAACTACGAACTGCTGGCATGGGCCTTTGGCATAAACGACGATGTCGGCAATATGAGCGCATCGGGGCCGGCTTTCGTTGCTCCCGGCACATCGGCCGACGTGACGATCGACTGGTCCGGACTAAGCCCGGATGCCATTTACCTGGGCGGCATTTCTCACAACACGCCTCAGGGCCTTTCCGGGCTGACCATCGTCACCATCGGCAATTAATGCCGACCGCGCGCAGCGCGAGTCAGGAAATCCAGCCTTTGGCTTTTGCCGAGCGCGAATACCAGATCTCGACGACGCAAATAACAAGAACGAGTGTCGGCAGGTACACCGCACTACTGCCCCAGACCGCAAGCCCGTCGCTCAAAACAAACGAGTTCAGGTCCTGAACAACAACTCCGGCGAGCGAGACGATGAAAATTGGCAACGCAAGTGCATTGCGCACCAGTAGCAGCAAAGAGGCGATGACTCCGGCGGTAACGGCGATAGCGTAGGCTGATGTTGCCCATAGCGGCATGTCCTCGAGAAACGCATGCTGTGCCGCATTAAAGGTGTCGGCCAGCACTTCCGGCGACATGGTGACCTGGTCGTAGTAGATCATCAGGCCAAGGAAGTTCCATAGCAGAAACACGCCGCCGATGATCCAGAAGGATGTTGGCAGCTCTTTGTTCGGTATCTCAGACATCGCGGATCTCCCCTATTTGAATTATTTTCAGGTCAGATTTCGTCACGGGAAGATACGGTATACAGCCTCCGCCACCCCGGAAGCAAGCCTCAGTCGCGCTAAGTCTTTGTTTTTCCGAGCTCCGCGCACGGTTTGTACCGAAAACACGAAACCACGTGATCGTTCACCATGCCGGTGGCCTGCATGTGTGCGTACATGATCGTGCTGCCAACGAACTTGAAGCCACGTTTCTTGAGGTCCTTGCTCAGCGCATCAGACTGGGGTGAGGTGACTGGCGTATCATTGCCTTTGCGAATCTTGTTCTGTATCGGCCGGCCGTCCACAAAGCCCCAGATGTACTCACAGAAACTGCCAAACTCCTCCTGCACCTTGAGAAACGTTTTCGCATTGAGCACGGCAGACTCGACCTTCAGGCGGTTCCTGACAATCGCCGGATCCAGCAGGATCTTCTCGATACGCTTCTGCGTGAATCGAGCCACCTTTTCCACGTCAAATTCGGCGAAGTGCTTTCTGTAGCCGCTGCGCTTGTTCAGTATCGTTGACCAACTCAAGCCCGCCTGCGCTCCTTCCAGCAGCAGGAACTCGAACTGGGTGCGGTCATCCCACACCGGCACGCCCCACTCTTCGTCATGATAGGCAATGTAATCGAGACTAACGCCTTCGGCCCATCGGCATCGTGTGACCGCTTTGTTCATGATCGTCTCTCTTCAGTTTGATAACTCGAATCTAACAGCGAATATCGCCGCGGTCAGCCCGCATATCTTCCCTGCAGACACAAAAAAGCCCGCGCACAGGCGCGGGCTTCATCACAACGTAATGTCATGTCGGTCTTAGACAGAACTTCCGCAGGAACCTTCACCGCAAGAACCTTCGCCTTCTTTCTCGCCTTTCTCACCGCAAGAACCTTCGCCTTCTTTCTCACCGCAGGAACCTTCGCCCTCTTTCTCGCCGCAAGAACCTTCGCCTTCTTTCTCGCCTTTCTCACCGCAGGAACCTTCGCCTTCTTTCTCGCCGCAAGAACCTTCACCTTCTTTCTCGCCCTTCTCACCGCAAGAACCTTCACCTTCTTTCTCACCGCAAGAACCTTCGCCCTTCTTATCATCGGTGTCGCCACCACAAGAACCTTCACCGGCTCCGAGCATGTATCCGGAGCTCAGGGCAGACATTTCGAACGGGTTATCAAGCACTTCTGCATTGACCGCGCCGCTGATCGCAAAGGTACCAGCCAGTGCCGCACCAACAGCCAGTGCAACCGGCTTAATTATTTTCTTCTCTGACATTTCTTGATCTCCTACCAGGATTGTTTGCCCAAGACCGGGCCGTCGATTTCCAGCGTGGCCGAGCTTAGATGCTCCACCTAACTGAATCCAAAACACTCTTTTCAACCTGCTCGAGCTTCTCTTCACGAGCGCCGATAATAGCAACACTGCCATTCCCCACCGGCAGAATTACACCGTGAACGTTGTCACCATCGATCGAAATCGCTTCGGCAACCGCTTCTTCCGGCATCAGCAGAATTGTAATCGGGCCGTATTCGCCCTGTATCACCAGGTGCGGCACAGAGTTGCCTTTGATCTCGCAACTTTGCGCGTAAGTAATGAGGCCGGCGCTGGGATCCATGCGCGCAACGCTAGCCGGTACCACGCTGGCAAGCCGTTCGCTGGACACCGGCGTTGTCGATGGCAGCAATGCGGCCGGCTCATGGTCAAGGTGCGCAAGAACCTCGTCGGCCAGGGAGTCGTAAGTGACGCCTATGCCGGACATGCGAATACCAACAACCGCCGCAAGCACCACCGTGGCGGCAACGGCAAACCAGGTTGCCATCTGGCGTGGCTTGCGCGTATTGAGCGACACGACGTTGCTTGGGTCGATCTCTGGCAGCTCGGGTAGCGCCAGTTCCGGCACGTCGAGCCGCAAAGCCCGGCCTATCATGTCGTCCAGCGACAACATCTCTTTGCGAAATGCCTGGCATTCCGCACAATCAGACAGGTGCCCGGCGCCGCCGTCGAATGACGGATCCGCTGCTATCTCCTGTCTGTATTCTTCGCAATTCATTATCAGTTCCTGCGGCCCCTGGGCGTTAGCCTCCTGCCACTACATCCTTCAACTTCAGTCGGGCCCGGTGCAACCGTGTTAGTACGGCTCCCTGCTTCAGGCCCATCAGTTCTCCAATCTCGTTCGTGCTGTAGCCCATCAGGACCTGCAGTACCAACGGCTCTCTGTAATCATCATCAAGCTCGTAGATCGACTCTCGAAGCTCGTTGAGCCTCTCATCCGGCTCTTCGGCCAGCAGCGCTGCCTGTGAAGCCGTCAAATTATCAATATCAACCGTCTCCAGCCTTTTCCGCTCAAAGTAGCGGGCATTCTCCCTGCGTACGATGGTCAACAACCACTGCTTGGCTGCCGCATCGTCCCTGAGCGCCTCCAGCGACTTCCAGGCACGCAGCATGGCTTCCTGCACAACATCCTCTGCTATCGCCTTATCCCGGCATAGCCACGCGGCGTAGCGGTACATATCCGCGTGATAGACCGCCACCAGGCTGTCAAATCGTTGCCGTCGTGCGCTGTCAGAAGTGCTTTTGTTCATTCCAGATGACCCGCCTGTTCTGGCATTTATTACCGGAATCGCTTATTACTGTGATTAAGTCGTGGAAACCCTACCTAAATACAGGGAAAATAAGAACTTCTCTTTATTATTGTAGTTTGCTATGAGTGCATCGACCCCCGGACAGTTCCCAGAGCTTCGCCTGCGCCGCGGCCGCCGGACGCCCGCGTTGCGCCGCCTGATCGCGGAAACCACGCTGTCGAGCGCGGACTTTATCTACCCTGTCTTCGTGCTGGACGGCAAGGGGCAAAGCCAGCCGGTGCCATCCATGCCCGGTGTGACGCGTAAGAGCATCGACATTCTTTTGCCCGAGCTTACCGAAGCCAGCGCTCTCGGCATACCGGCAGTCGCACTTTTCCCGGTAATCGACGCACAGCACAAGTCGCTGGACGGCGCCGAGTGCGCAAATCCTGATGGACTCGTACAGCGAACCGTTCGGGCAATCAAAGCGGAGCTACCGGATCTTGCTGTCATGACCGACGTGGCACTGGATCCCTACACAACCCATGGCCAGGACGGCATTATCGATGACAGCGGCTATGTGCTCAACGACGTAACCGTTGCCATGCTGGTCAGGCAAACACTGTCGCATGCCGAGGCCGGTGCCGATATCGTTGCTCCGTCGGACATGATGGATGGACGTGTCGGCGCCATGCGCAAAGCGCTGGAAGAAGGTGGTTTCGTCAACACGGTCATCCTTGCGTATGCAGCCAAGTTCGCCTCCGCATTTTACGGACCATTCCGCGACGCGGTGGGCTCAGCCGCAAATCTCGGGGGCGGGGACAAATCGACTTACCAGGTGGCACCGTCGAACAGTGACGAGGCCGTCCGCGAGGTGGCGCTCGACCTCGATGAAGGCGCCGACTTCGTCATGGTCAAGCCGGCGATGCCGTATCTCGATATCGTCCGGCGCGTGAAGGATGCCTACGGCGTGCCGACTTTTGCCTACCAGGTCAGCGGCGAGTACGCGATGCTCAAGGCCGCCGCCGAGCAGGGCTGGCTGAACGAACGCGCTACCGTTTTTGAAGCGCTGCTGGGCATCAAGCGCGCCGGCGCCAACGGCATCCTGACGTACTTTGCGGTCGATGCCGCCCGCTGGCTGCAGGAGAATAACTGATGATCGTAGACCGCTACGGCGTCATGGGCTACCCCGTCTCGCACAGTCGGTCGCCCGTTATTCATCGCCTTTTTGCGCTGCAGACCGGGCAGGATTTGCAGTACGAGTTGCTGCAGGTCTCTCCTGAAAAACTGGAACCGGCCGTGCGGCAGTTTCAGCGCACCGGCGGTAAGGGCCTGAACATCACCGTGCCGCACAAGAGCGACGTCACGCGGCTGGTCGATCATCTTAGCGAACGTGCCAGTACGGCGGGCGCGGTGAACACACTGACCTTCAAAGATGGTGAGATCCTCGGCGACAACACGGACGGCTTCGGTTTGTTGCGCGACCTCGTGGTCAACCTGGGCCTGACGCTCGAGGACTCGAATATCCTCATATTGGGTGCCGGCGGAGCAACCCGCGGAATTGTCGGGCCCCTGCTCGAAATGAAGCCGGCATCTCTGAGGATCGCGAACCGTTCCCTGGGAAAAGCCCAGGTCCTTGCCGAACACTTTTCCCGTTCCGGACCTGTTACCGCGTGTCGATTCAACGTTGTCCCGGTGTCGGAGCCTTACGACCTCATCATCAACGCAACTTCGGCAGGGCTAAAGGGCGCCGCGCCGCCATATCCTGCCGCGGCCCTGTCGGAAAAGACAGTTTGCTATGACCTGTCCTATGGCCTGAATCCAACGCCGTTCAGCACCTGGGCAATCGAACACGGAGCTGCCAGGGCCCTGATGGGATGGGGAATGCTGGTCGAACAGGCCGCAGAGTCGTTTCGTATCTGGAGAAACGTGCGGCCCGATACGACCGGCGTGCTCAAACACATGAAGATCACCGCATAGTTACCAGCTCTTCCGAGCTCGTCGGGTGAATTGCCACCGTGTCATCAAAGTCCGCCTTGGTTGCCCCCATTCGCATGGCAACCGCAAAGCCCTGCATCATCTCGTCGGCGCCTTCACCGATAACATGGCAGCCAACCACGCGCTCTTCAGGCCCGGCTGTTATCAGCTTCATGGATGAGCGCTGCTTGTCCTCGCCCAGCGCGTAGTACATCGCGACAAAACCCGATGTATACACCTTGACGTCATCACCGTACTCGGCCCGCGCCTCATCTTCCGTCATGCCTACGGTGCCGATCGTCGGATGGCTGAATACCACCGTCGGAATCAGGCGATACTCAAGATGACGCCCCTCCATGCCACCGTACAAACGGTCGGCCAGTCGGCGCCCGGCCGCTATCGCTACCGGCGTCAGTGCCTCGCGTCCGGTCACGTCGCCCAGCGCAAAGATATGCTCTACGTTTGTGCGCTGGTATTCGTCCGTCGGTATGAAGCCCCACTGGTCCATTGTCACACCGGCGGCCGCCGCATTGAGCGTCTCGGTATTGGGCGCTCGCCCGACGGCCCAGACCAGGCAATCGACCGGGCCGAATGAGCGGCCATCCGCCGCACGCACCACGATGCCGTCCTCCGTCTTTTTGACGGACTCGGGAACAACACCGGTGTCCAGCGCAATCCCGCTCTGCCTCATGGCATCCATCAGCTCACCACTGAGCATCTTGTCGAAACTCCGCAGCACGCCGTCCTTGCGCACGATGACATGGGTCTCGCTGCCCAGCGCGTTGAAGACCCCGGCCAGCTCAACAGACACGTAGCCACTGCCGGCAAGCAACACTCGCTTCGGCCGCTCCTCAAGTTCGAAGAACCCGTCCGAGGTTATGCCAAGGTCCGCGCCGGGGATGGCCGGTACGCTGGGTCGGCCACCGGTGGCGATGACGATGCGATCAGCCACGTATTCACAACCGGCAACCTCGATTGTGTGCGCATCGACGAAGCTCGCAGCGCCCTGGATGAACGTAACGCCACGCTTGTCCAGGTTGCCTGAGTAGATACCATTCAGTCGCTTGATAAAGGCATCACGGCGCGACTTCAGTGCCCCCCAGTCATGGCCTTCGACTTTGACATCGAAACCGTAGTCGGGTGCGTGATGAAACTGATGCGCATGGTGTGCCGCGTACCACATGACTTTCTTGGGCACACAGCCCACATTGACACAGGTACCGCCCAGGGGCCCGTACTCGACGACCGCTGCGTTTGCACCGTATTCCGCCGCTCGCTGTGCATGTGCGAGCCCACCGCTACCGCCCCCTATGACGAGGAGGTCATACTTGTCTGTCACAAATTTCTCCGCTCTACCATCGATTAGTGCGCATGGCGCCGCTGCCGGCACATGCTAAGATTGGCAGCTTCAAAACCACCCCAATCCGATTTATGCAAAACCCCCTGCTCGACACATCATCACTGCCAAGATTCGACGAGATCCTGCCGGAGCACGTTGTACCCGCGATCAAGAAGGTCATTGCAGAACATCGCTCTCAACTAGACGCCCTGCTCGATACCGCGGCAAGCCCGGATATCGAATCGCTGGTCAGTCCGGTCGAACAGATGGAACACACACTGGGTCGAATCTGGTCACCCGTTAGTCACCTGCAGAGCGTACTTGGTTCACCCGAATGGCGCGAAGCTTATACCCAGGCGCTGCCGCTCCTGACCGAGCATGGTACAGAGATTTCGCAGAACGAACGACTGCAGCGCGCCTATGCGGAGGTTGGCAGGAATCTGCCCACCGATGCCAGCCCGGCAAGTCGCAGCGCTGTCGAACATGCGCTGCGTGATTTTCACCTGGCCGGTGTCGATCTGGAAAAAGAAACCAAGGATCGCTTCAAGGCCATTATGCAGGAGCTTGCGGCGACGCAGGCGCGCTTTGAACACAATGTGCAGGATGCTTCCGACGCATGGTCATTGCACATAAGCGATGCCGCAGAGCTCGAGGGCCTTCCTTCGCAGGCAACGGCGCGTGCGGCAGACGATGCCGCAAAACAGCAGCTGGATGGCTGGTTGTTGTCGCTGGACTACCCGACCTACCACGTGGTCATGACGCACGCCGACAACCGTGACCTTCGCGAGGCCTTGTACAAAGCCTGGGTAACCCGCGGTTCGGACCAGGGCGCAAGTAGCGAATGGGACAACAGCGAAAACATCGAGAAGATTCTCGCGCTGCGCTTTGAGGCGGCGAACCTGATCGGTTTTCCCACCTACGCTGACTACTCGCTTGCAACCAAAATGGCGGATACGCCGGAGCAGGTTATCAAGTTCCTGCGAGAGCTGGCCGCGCATTCTCGCAACGCGGCGGAACTGGAATACGCAGAGCTCTCTGCCTTCGCGAGCATTGAGCTCGAACCCTGGGACGTTACTTTCTGGCTGGAAAAATACAAGCAGGCGAAGTTCTCCGTCTCCAACGAGGAGCTCAGGCAATACTTCCCGGCCGACACCGTAATCAGCGGCCTGTTTACCCTGGCATCGAGGCTCTACGACATTCGACTCTCGCGCGATGAGAACATCAGTACGTGGCACGAAGACGTGCGTTACTTCAATGTTCAGGATGCGAGCGGCGAGACACTGGGCGGCTTCTATACCGATCTTTTCGCCCGCAACGGCAAGCGCACCGGCGCGTGGATCGACGAGTGCATCGGCCGCCAGCAGTTGAATGGCAAGCTTGATAACCCTGCCGGCTACCTCGTGTGCAATTTCCCGCCGCCCGATGAAAGCGGCGCATCGCTGCTGACCCATGATGATGTCGTAACGCTCTTCCATGAGTTTGGGCACATGCTGCACCACCTGCTTACGCGCATCGGTTTCCCGAGCATCTCCGGCATCAACGGCGTACCGTGGGATGCCGTGGAGTTGCCCAGCCAGTTTATGGAGAACTTCGCCTGGAGCTACGACGTACTGACGCACTGCTCGGCGCATGCGGAGAGCGGCGAGCCGCTCCCTCGCGAACTGTTCGACAAACTCGACAACAGTCGCCACGCCGGCGCGGCCCTCGCAATGATGCGACAGCTCGAACTCGGGCTGTACGACTTCAGGTTGCATGCCGAGTACGCAGCGGACAAACCGGCTCGCGTCCTCGAGACTCTCGCCGAAGTTCGCGAAGAGTTCGCACTGATTCGGCATCCTGCCTACAACCGGCTGCCACACGCGTTCTCACATATTTTCGCGGGTGGCTATGCGGCCGGTTATTACAGTTATAAGTGGGCCGAGGTGCTCGCTGCCGATGCCTTTTCGGCTTTCGAAGAAGCGGGCATCCTTGACCGGGCAACCGCGCTGCGTTTCCGCCGGGAGATCCTCGAGATTGGCGGCAGCCGCGATATCATGCAGGCCTATATCGCATTTCGAGGCCGGGAGCCTTCGATCGATGCGCTGCTGCGGCAGAATGGAATTGAGCCCGCGTGAAAATCGCGACCTGGAACGTCAACTCCATGAACGTACGGCAGGGCCACGTCGTCGAATGGCTGCAGGCGCAGCAGCCTGACATTCTCGTACTCCAGGAGATCAAACAGCTAACCGAGAAGTTCCCGGTTGGCGCTCTCCGCGACATCGGCTATCACTCAATTGCCAGCGGGCAGAAGACCTACAACGGCGTTGCCGTGATCAGCAAGGCGGAGCCTTGCGACCCCGTGACCGACCTGCCTGGCATCGAGGATCCGCAGCGCCGCGTGCTCGCCAGCACCGCCGGCGACGTGCGGGTGATTGACTTGTATGTGCCGAACGGATCTGAAGTCGGCTCTGAAAAGTACGCTTATAAACTCGGTTGGCTGGCGTCACTGCGCGAGTTCCTGGAATCCGAACTGGCGGAGCATGAGAACGTCGTGGTACTGGGTGATTTTAATATCGCGCCGGCTGACGCCGATGTACATGATCCGGAGAAATGGGGCGAGGCGATACTCTGCAGCCCGCCCGAACGCCAGGCGTTGAAGGCTTTGCTTGAGCTTGGTCTTGTCGATGTTTTTCGAAAATTCGATCAGCCGGAGAAAATTTTCAGTTGGTGGGACTATCGCGCTGCAGGATTTCGCCGCAACGCCGGTCTGCGTATTGATCTTATCCTCGCCAGCAAGACAATGGCAGACCGCTGTACGGCGAGTTATGTCGACAAAGAACCGCGCGCCTGGGAACGGCCATCGGATCACGCACCGGTATTGGCAGAATTTGATTTCTGACAAACGTAAAGAAAACCGACATAACATATTCCCTGTTTTGTTTCTGTGCGCACACTGACCGACATGTATTATTGAAAGAAAAAAATGGGGCATAGATGTCGCAGGATCGACGTAACGATTACGATGTCACGAACACCGTGCAGGTCAGCAGTCCTGCCGCAGTCCGCGACGCCGTCCACGAACTTTTTTCCGAGACTTTTCCGGGAACATCGTTCGACAAGCTGTGGCTTGCGTTCTACGATTTCGAGCGCCTTTTCACCGGTCGCTATCCCGGCTACCGAGGTTGTGACACCACCTATCACGACATGCAGCACACGCTCGATATGACGTTGGCGCTTGCGCGCCTGGTTACAGGTTACGAGCGTAGCGCAGAGCTTGCCGACCGGCTCGGCGCGGCGCGCGCGCAGATGGCGATCATCACGTCATTGTTTCACGACTCAGGCTACATCCGACACGCAGAGCGTGACAGGGACTTCACAAACGGTGCCGAATTTACGCTGTACCACGTATCGCGCAGCGCCGACTTCCTGCGTCGCTACCTGCCGGAGCTCGGCCTGATGCGAGACGTCGGTATTAGCAGCATGATCGTGCACTTTACCGGCTATGAGCTCGACCTCGATGACATCGAACTTGAAGACCCGCGTGACATCATCTGCGGCCACCTTATCGGAACGGCCGACCTCATAGCCCAGATGGCTGATCGCTGTTATCTCGAGAAATGCCGTGACCGGCTCTACAAAGAGTTTGTGGTCGGTGGCGTCGCGGTTGAAAGCGCGGGCCCGGGCGAATACATGGTGCGCTACAAATCCGGCAAAGACCTGCTGGAAAAGACACCAATGTTCTATCAACAGGTCATGCGAGAGCGCCTGAATACGAAGTTCAACCGCGTTTATCGCTACATCGAAGTACTTTATAACGGCCACAATCCGTACATTGCGGCGATCCGCAGCAATATTGAGCACCTGGTTCGCGTACTGGACACCGGTGACTGGTCGCTGCTACGCCGCGAACCCGCGTTCTATCTCGGTATTGCCAATGCGGTGCAGGAGATCGAGCAATTGGTGGCACGGCAGCTGGCTTCTTTCCATGGTGCCCGCGTACCGACGAATAATCCGCTAGTGATGCCCATCTGATTGAGCGCGCCACAGGCGCAGCGCATAGTACTGTGAACGCGTGAGCTGCCTGTGCGACAGGAAAGCCGCGAGACCCGCCGACAGCACTGCATAGAAACCGTCCGCCACACTCAGCACCTCGTCGAAGAACACTGGCCACGTCATGCTCGTGACCGACTGCAGTACGTGTAGCGTGCTGGTGCCGAAAATATCAGCGGTTGTGGACGCGGCAACCACGATGTTTGCAAACAGTGCGCCCAACAGCGTGAGCGCCACAGCGAGCACCGGGAAACGCCAGTCGACGCCTCGGCCCGCCTGCCGGACCGCAAAGCCGACCATCGCACCAAGCAACACGGTCATCCAGGGGAACACCCGGTTGAGAAGCGCTGACAAGGCTATCCAGAGCAGGCTGAATATAACGATGGCCAGAACGCTGGCGACCACCGCATTTCGCAAAGACTGCGCACGCACCAGGCGAGCACCATCCTCCGCCGTCGCTTCGCGACGCTTACCGGTTCCGTGTTTCTTGCGCAATCGAAGCACTGGTTGAGCTGGGGCTTCTTTCATTCGTTCGGGCCTGTCTGGGGCTTGGCGAGCAATACTAGACTGCCTGCAAGCGAAAAAGCTCGCAAAAAACCGCGACAGTTTCCCAACAGGCCAGGTGCACCATCATCACCGGCGAACGTTGCGAATGGAAAAGTGTATTCCAAAGTCGGGCGTTGTCGTCGTGTCGGCTGCGATGTCTTCGGTGATCGACAAATTTAGCGCCGTGCCCCCCCTCGACAATCGATAATCAAAGCCAACCGCCAGCTGGGCCGAAGCGCCACCAAGCTCGTCAAGATCGCTGTCAAAATACGGGCCCTCGACCTGCAGCTGTGTCGAAATCCCGAACCGCTCAGCTACCCACAAAGAGGCCGCAATCCCACCGTAGGGTATCGCGTTGCGCTGCAGGTCCGTTAAGACGTCACCTTCTCCCAGTAGCAGAACGCCGGCGAACCCGGAGACATCGAGATCCCTTTGCCAAAGCGTATGTCGATTCGAAGCGTAAATCCCCAGTGAGAAGTCCGTGGCGCCGCTGCCACTGAGGTCTTTGGCTGAGCCCGTGGGGAATTTGACGCTACTGCGCAAAGACACGCTGAGCGGATTATTGTCATCGCCCTTTCTAAAAGGCATCGCCACCGTTAGCTGAATATCACCGATACCGAAGGTCGCCGAGTTCAGTTCATACAGGGTCTGACCCGCATTCGAGTAGCGAAAACCAAGCTGATTGTCTGCCCCGCGCCGCGTGCCGTTCGACAGGCCCAGCAGGTCGTGCCAGTTCTTGATCGCACTATCGAGAAACCCGCCGGCGTGTGCTACCAACGGTACGTCAACGCCGACTTCGAGACGATCGCTGAAACCTCGGCGCAGCGACAGGGTCAAGAAGTAGCTTTCCCCATCCATGGCAATGTCTTCAAGCGGGTTGGTGGCAGCTTCGGCGTGACTCACAATATCGAAACTGAGGTTGTAATCGAGCGAGCCGGTCGCCGTTAACGTGGCCGATTGGAACGGCGGAAGACCGAATATCTGCAGCAACGGATTCTGGTTGCGAAGCGGCGCGCCGTGATCGGCTGCAACAGTCATTGGCGACGCAACAAGCAGGCACAGAAAGAGCACACTTCGCTCAATGCAGAGGCGACACGAAGAGTTAATGGCGGCCAACAGGTCTCCCGGAGCCCGGTTGATTTCGGGCTTGATTGTTTTGGTGAGAACGGTCGACAAGGATACCTAAAGACGCCAGGCGTGACACGGGCACAATGCAATCGGCGCACTCGCGACCTTTTGCTGTGCGCGAACTTTCTGCGCAGAGCGCATCGGCCTACAATAGGCTGTTCATATCTTCGGGAGTAAACGACCATGCGCTGCCAGGGACTTTTCTGACCTGCCTGTTCCTGATTTTCGGCGCGGCTCTCGCCGACAACGACGAAGCACTCTCATCTGCTGAGGGCGCCGCGGTTTCCTGGCTCAAGCTTACGGATCAAGGCAAGTACGAAGAAAGCTGGAACCAGGTGTCTTCGCGCTTTCGGAATGCGGTCTCGCTCGAAGACTGGACGAAAGCCCTAAGCGCGGCGCGCGGCCCGTTTGAAGCGCTTGTCGAGCGGAGCTCGAAATCGGCTGAATTTCACCGTGAGCTTCCGGGGGCACCCGACGGTGAGTACGTGGTCCTGACGTTCGACAGCGTCTTCACAAAAAAGGCGAGCGCCGTCGAAACTGTCACGATGATGAAAGATGACGATGGCGCCTGGCGTCTTTCCGGTTACTTCGTCAGGTAGCTTCGCTATCCCCGGAGCGCCCGGCCAGGCCGCATGTTGCGGAAGGAACAGCCGAGCCGTAAGCTGACCCCATGCTGACTGTCGCTGCCCTGCTAGCCATAACGATCGGTCTCATCCATTCCTGCCTGGGTGAAAAGTACATCCTGGTGCGGTTGTTCAGACAGCCGTTACCTGAGTTGTTTGGCGACGATCACTTTACCAAGCAAACGATCAGGTTTGCCTGGCACATTCTGACTGTCGCCTGGTTCGGTTTTGCGGCAGTGATCTATTTGCTGGGTGCCGCCCAGGCTTCGCAGTCGAACCTGCTGATCGTTGTTGGAACGACGTTTGCGACGACCGGCCTGATCGCGTTGATCGCCAGCCGCGGCAAACACCTGTCCTGGATCGTATTCGGCGCCATCGCAGGCCTTTGTTTCATGGCCGTGTAAACGCCGTGCCTAAGTCCGCAAAACCCGAAACGCTTATCCTCGGATTCGACAAGACACGACATTTGAGCGGTTTGCAGAAATGCCTGATCGAACTACAGGATTTCGAGCGGCGCATGGACCCGCGAATGCCGCGCGGTGCCGAAATCGCCGAGCCCTACCTTGCCGAAATGTTCGAGCGCTGCAAAGAGTGTGGTGGTCGTGTACTAGTTGCAGAAGTTGGCGGAGATGTCGCTGGTTACGCGACGATATTGCCCAAGGTCAAGAGCGAGCAACTGGAAGACGGTGATCTGGAATACGGTTTGATCTCCGACCTTGTGGTTCTCGAAGTTTATCGGGGGTTGGGCCTTGGGAAAAAACTGCTCGCGGCAGCCGAGCAGTATGCAAGAACCTGCGACGTAAAATACCTGAGGATCGGCGTACTCGCTGGCAACCAGGCCGCAGAAAACCTGTACGCATCAGCCGGCTTTTCCCTGCTGTACAAGGAGCTTGAAAAGGCACTTACGCGGTCGTAATGTGGTGCAACTTCAGGACGTTCTACCCCGTCCAGGTGATCAAACCATGCTGAAAGCGTCCTGTCATTGCGGTGCCGTCACGATTGAGGTCGCGAGCAAGCCCAGATCCGTGACCCGGTGCACCTGCTCTCTCTGCCGTCGCTACGGCGCGCGCTGGGCTTATTGTTCACGCAAGACCGCCAAGGTCACCTGTCAGCCTGGCGCCGTAACGGCCTATCGCTGGAAGGACGAGTCGCTCGAGTTTTTTCACTGCAATCATTGTGGCTGTCTGACGCACTATGAAAGTGTCGAGAAGAACGACGATAGCCGCATTGCGGTCAATGCGAGGATGATGGAACCGGCGGATATCTCGGACGTTCGTATCCGCACCTTTGACGGCGCCAACACCTGGAAGTACCTTGAAGATTGACGTTGACGCCTGGACTCTTCGCAAAGCGCATGGGTTATCGGCGCCGTCGTTGACTTGTCCCATCACTGCACCGAGTTCGTAGTATGTTGCAGATGCGCCCAAACTGCGAAGCCTGCGATAAGGATCTTGCACCTGATACAAGCGAAGCTTTTGTCTGCTCTTTCGAGTGCACTTTCTGTCTCGACTGCGCGAATGTTCGTTTCAACTCGGTCTGCCCGAATTGCGGCGGCGACCTTGTTCAGAGACCATCGCGACCTGCTGCGCTGCTGGATGAATACCCGGCGTCGAGCGAGCGCATTACGAAAGCACACGATTAGCCTTGCTCGAGTCAACGACAGGATATTGCAATGCGAAGAGAGCTTGAAGACCGGTCAATCGACTGCCCGTACTGTGGCGAATCGATCGATATCCTTCTCGACCCTTCTTTCTCAGAGCAAAGCTACGTGGAGGACTGCCAGGTCTGTTGTCGACCCATCAATATCAGCTTCTCGATAGAGCCCGACGGCGAAGTGCTGCTGCGCGCCACGACCGATAGCGAGTAGCGTCGGCGAGCCTACACGCGATTCGACACAAAGCCGCCGACCGACCGGCCGAAACGCAGGGTGATGAACGAGACACCGGCAACACAGCGCTTGCTCCAGCCGCGACGCTCGTAGAGCGTGTGGGTAACCTGGGCAACCGCCTCGACCACGTCGCTAACGATCTTGATGCACTGTCCTTCCGTCAAGCCCTGACGGGTCACCAGTCGCAGCCCGTTCAGGGACATGTCTTCGATGCGACCTGCGTGAGGCCTCGGCTGGGGCCAGTGCGTGTAATAGCTGACCCGTGTTCGTTTGCCAACCCGGCCTATGGCGCGCTGCCCTTCAGGTTCGAGGCTGTGCCGCTCTGCCGCGGACAACGGGCTGTCGCAGACCTTGCACGCCACTTCGATCTCAATGTCGGAACCATGCGCATGCGGCGTCTCGCAAAACACGCACTGTCGCGACCAGTCAAGGGTGCGCATGTGGGTCGTTGTCGGGCGCGATGGCGTTTCCGGACTCACGCCAGGCATGCCCTCTGCGACGCGCGCCATGACGTCCATACGAGCATCGTACTCGGCGCGCTTCTCCGGATTCGACAATATGGCGTAGGCCTCGTTGATGAGTGCCGCCGTATTTGCATCACCGCCGAGATCCGGGTGATGTTTCATCCTTTGCATCAGGGTCCGATAGCTGCCGCGGATGATCTCGAGCGGCGCGTCACGGCTGACGTGCAACACCTCGTAATAACTGCGGTTTTCGGAATTCATACCCATCCAGGGGTATCGGCAGGCAGCAGGCCTTCCTTTAGCCGCCAGGGAAGCCTGGGGACCACGCGACAGGCTTGAGAGCTGCCGCGAACCGCGCGGCACAAGGTCAGCCAGCTGGCCTGTGGATATCTTTGGAAAGTGCTTATTTTCAATAACTTAACCGTCTTCTTCGTCGAGCTCATAGCGGATCGCTTCGATGCGGGCCGTCGTGTTTTTTGACCCGGCCGGAAGCAGCACCTCATCACCAACACGCTTCTTCATCAGGGACTTTGCCAGCGGCGAATCGATGTTGACGCTGCCGCTGCCGGGATCCGCCTCGTCCTCGCCAACCAGGCGATAATGCAGCAATTCCGCCTCGCCCACAGCCAGCGTCACTTCCGCACCGAAAAAGACGCGCTCCGGCGAAGTCGTGTGTCGTACGATTTCCAGGCTCGGCAAACGTTTTTGCAGATAGCGTATTCGCCTGTCGAGGCCACCTAGTTCTTTCTTGCGGTAAATATACTCGGCGTTTTCCGAGCGATCTCCCTCGGCAGCCGCGGCCGACAAAGCCGCCACGACCTCGCGCCGACGGGGCCAGATTGCCTCAAGCTCATCCTGAAGTGCCCGGTACCCCACCGGAGTTATGTACGGAGAACCTGCCTCGCGTGGTGGCTTCCATCGACCCATCGGTTCTATCTTCCCTGGTTGGACTTGAGTTGCTCGGCGAGCGAGCTGCCGGGGAAGATCACGAGAAACTTCGCGACGATCCTGATCCAGGGCAGCTTGTTCAGCTTCCGGAGGCCAGACTTAGACACAGCGGCCCAACCCGGCAGATGCTGCCTCGCCGTAGAAACTGTCTTCGTCGCGCTCGGCCTGTTCTTTCATTTGCCCGAAGTATTCTCCAGTCTTCTGTTTGTCGTCAATGATCTCGCAGGCAATGGCGATCTGGTTTCGTGCAACGATATCGGGAAAGACTTCGTACGCGATTGCGAAGAGCTCGATCGCTTCGTTTACCTTTTCGGGCTTGCACACCGTTCCTTCAGCGCCCACAGCGCAAGCAATCCAGCCCTTGCCTTTCGGTTGCGAAGCACTGCGATTGGTATCGGTCATAGACGGCCGGTCAATCCTTGATTGCGCCGACTATTCCTTCGTAAAGTGCGTTCTGCCAGGCTCGGTCCGAATCCGTACTGGCGTCGGCCCGCGCGCTGTGAAGGGCAACAACGACATCTTCTTCACGATTGATATAAATGCCCTGACCGAATATTCCCCTGGCGCTGAATACACCGTCTCTCGCCAGCCACCAGAAATAGCCGTAACCCTCGTAACCCCTGGACGGCGTCGTTGACTCATTTATCCAATGGGGCGGCAAGACTTCTGTCCCATCTGCAAGACGTCCATTCGCCAGAGCAAACAAACCGATGCGGCCATAGTCTCGAAGCGTCGCGTTGATACAGCAGCCGCCAAATTCACCACCGCCTGGCTCCGTAAGGTTCCAGGATGCTTCGGACTCCATTCCGAATGGCCGCCAGATTTTCTCTGACAGGTAAGTCGCAAGATTGTTACCAACTGCAGATCGTAACAATGTCCCCGCAAGGTTCGTCTCAGCAGTGTTGTAGTTAAACGTCTCGCCTGGTCGGCTGGCGCGCGGTTTGTCTCGCAGGAATTCGTAAAGCTCTATGGTGCCCCACGGTGCTGTGGCTATGTCCGACTTCGGGTCCGCATAGTCTTCGTTCCACTGAACGCCCGATGCCATTTGCAGAAGATTGGCAATCGATGACTGATCGTATGACGATCCCTTTAATCGAGGCAGATACTGTGTGACTTTCTCGTCAACGCTGGCTATGTAGCCGTCCCGGATCGCGGCACCAATCAGCATCGAGACCACCGATTTGGCGACAGAGTACGAAATCCACCTGCTGTCTTCGTCGTTTCCCAGGCCATATCGCTCGTAAAGAATTTTCCCATCCTTTATGACCAGCAGGCCCGCGACGCTTTGCCTGGTGAAGTACTCATCGACGGTCATGGACGCTTCGTTGAGTTCAATTTTAGCGTCGCCGAGATCGACCAATTCGTAGGGAAGCGGATATACCGATTCACCGATCTTAATGGGTCTTGTGAGAAAAATTTTGTCCGAGTTTCTGTATCCGGCGACTTGTTGTTCCGGCTCCCAGAAAAGTACGTTGTCCGGAGAACCAAGGTGCTTGCTGTCGTCGGCAGGGTCTATGTAAGGCGCGTCGGCAGCTGCCATGGGCACATAGGCGAGCAAGCAGGCAGCGCACAATGCGCCCGGAAAAGTGACAGCTCTATTTGTGTGCATTCGATCTTCCCTGTTGACTGGTGATCAGCCCTGATGGCCTCGTAGTTTTTCCCGGTCGAAGAACATGTCTCTGAGATATCGAGTCACCCGCTGGGGTCCGCTGGTTTGCCGGGCAGCATCCGTTTAACGCCGCCGCCTGCACCCACCAGTAAGCCGCCAACGAGGATACCGAGAAGACCGTTGAACACT
>RCNG010000038.1_pt1 | contig 47237 bp, 43 predicted proteins | sample 2041371 | NCBI WGS metagenome assembly RCNG01 (sample SAMN09708227, study PRJNA481090) | Marine sediment metagenome, whole genome shotgun sequencing project. | biome: marine sediment; feature: ocean; material: sediment; isolation source: Sewage treatment plant 1 marine sediment (STP1) ... | reverse complement strand
GAAGCAGCGGCGGCCCCGTTCAGGGAGGCTCACGAAAGCGCTCCCGACAACCCTGTACTGGGGCTGTTATACGGCCCGGCCCCGACAATGAACGGGCAGCAGGACGAAGCCATCCGGGTATTCGATGCACTCGGCGAGCGCTTCGCCGATCTCTTTTTTGGCAGCCTGGCGCGCTTTTACATCGCCAGCATGCGACCTGACACGAATGACGTATCGGAAACTGCCACGAGCAGCCTGTTCGAGGCGTGCAGATCGGACCCGCAATGGTCCTGGTGCATTGCACAGTGCTACGCACTGCTTGGCGTTCACGACAAAGCAATCGACTGGGTCGCCAACGCTGTTGGGCATGGCTTCTGGAATTATCCCTTACTGGCAGAGCGCGATACGCTGCTGGCGCCGCTGCGAGAGCATGAGAGCTATCAATCGCTGATGGCGGAACTGCACAAGAAATGGATGTACCTGGAGGCTTAGAACATATTCGGGATGTCGTGTTTCTTATCGTCCGGAACGGCGGCTTTGGCTTTTTTTAGCAAACTGACGAGCTGATCGCTTTCTTCGGCACTAAGGGAGTTAATCGCATCGCGATGATGATCGGACAAGTCCCCAATGACCAGACCTTCGTCAGCAAGCTTTTCGTGGTTGGCTTTGTCGCTCATTCTTATTCTCCTTAATTTTTACGAGTCGCCTCGATTCTAGACCCGAATCCACTCATGTCAACGTCAAATAGGCAGTGCTACTATCGCGACGTCAGACTTTTCCAGGAAATATCCGATGCAGAATGAGTTTTTCCCGGGCTGGCTACCCATTCAGGTTGCCAGCCATTACGGGTTCCCGCTTGCCGACTGGGACGGTGCCGGGCAGAAGATTGCAATCATCTCTCTCGGCGGCGTACTCGATGAGCGCGAGTTGCAAAGAGACTTCAAGGCAATGCGCATCGTTTGGCCTGACCTGAGAATGGTGGATGCCAGCAATTCGTACGAAGACTGGCAGGACAGCGGGCCTACGGCGGAAACGCATCTCGATCTCGAGGTGATCGGCACGATTTGTCCGGCCGCAATAATGACAATCTATCGCGGCGCCAACGATGGCGGGCCAGGATTCGTCGAGGCGGTTCGACGCGCAGTTGCTGATGATAATGACGTGATTTCCATTTCCTGGGGACACACGGAGTCCGCCAGTGACGTCGATACCTTAAAAATGGAGGACGTATTAGAGAATGCCGCCAGGAAAGGAATCACCGTTTGTGTTGCTGCCGGGGACGGGGGTTCTTCCGATGCGCGCGATGGCTTTTGGGCAATACCGGCGGACGACGGGCTCGCGCATGTGCAATACCCGGCCTCGAGCCCATACGTATTGGCGTGCGGCGGCACCCAGCTGATGTTGAATGGCGATGACCACGTCGAGGTCGTTTGGAATAACACCACGATGAAGAGGCCGGCGACTGGCGGTGGCGTCAGCGAGCTGTTTGAGATGCCCGATTGGCAAGCCACACATTCGATTGATATCCCCTCGGCTAACGACAACAAGCGCAAAGGCCGCGTAATCCCGGATGTTGCGGCTTTAGCAGCCGGCGGCGCCTGGGAAATGGTCGAGGATGGCAAGCCCACGGTTGCCGGCGGCACCAGCGCGGTCGCGCCACTATTCTCATCCCTCGTCGCATTGTGCAATCAGTGTCGTGGGTCGATAGGCAAAGCTCGCCTGGGTTTTGTGAACGACCGGCTCTACTCGCTCGCTCGCTCGGGGAACCTATTCAACAACATCCGGGAAGGGCATAACAGACCTGTGGCAGGTTATCCGGGATATGATGCACAGGACGGTTTCGACGCTTGCACCGGATGGGGCTCTCCGAAGACCTTCGCGCTTTTTCAGGCCCTGGTTGATCTCGAATAGAACTGCGGCTCTTATGAATCGCTCATTAGGGAGCTTGCAGGGAACCGGATCCGCTCACCCTGACTCCGATTAAGAAAAACACAATTCCCGCGAGGCAGCGTGAACACCAATCTAACAGAGCCCACGACCCTTTCCCCCGTTAGTCCCGCTGAGCGCATCCAGTCGCTGGATGTCATCCGCGGATTCGCGCTGTTGGGCATATTCCTGATGAACGTAGAGTTCTTCAATCGTGCCCCGACCGAGGTTGGCGGCGGCATTCCCCTGGGTTTGACGGGTGTCGACTGGTTTGCCAGCTGGTTTGTGTACTTTTTCGTGGCAGGCAAGTTCTGGACGATCTTCTCGCTGCTGTTCGGCATGGGATTCGCCATCATGCTGAGCCGCGCGGAGCAAGCCCAGCGAGCATTCATCGGACCGTATCTGCGACGCATTCTTGCGCTCGCGACTTTTGGTGCGGCGCACTACCTCTTCATTTGGTCCGGCGACATTCTTTTTAGCTATGCGATGGGCGCAGGCGCATTGCTGATACTGCTGTATGGAACGTGGAAGCCTATCGTAGGCGCAATCATCGTACTCATAGCATTGGCTTTTATCCCGCGCATGGAACTGATCGGCATATACGCCGGCACACTGGCATTTATCGGCCTGATTGCCCTGTATATGCGTAGCGAGCGTCGCGTCAATCTGCGCTTTGCCAGGCCGCCATTATTTTCGTTCATCCTGTTGCTTATTGGCGCAATCGGGACTGTTTTCACCGCGATTATCTGGGTCTTGCCGGACGCGCCCGATCAGGCAAAGACCGCCATGCCCGTCATGTCAATTGCCACACTTGTCATCGGGGTTCTGTCAGCGAAGTATCACCAACCACCGGAGCTACGCGCCCTGCGCCTGGGCGTGGGCATTTATGTTTTCGCTGCCACGATGGCGACTACGTTTGGCGCAATCATGTACCTGGCACCGCCAGACGACGACGCGCCGCGCGTTGAAGCCAGCCAGGCAGAAGACGCCGTTGACGCCGAAACAACCACCGATCAGCCGCCTACCTCCGATCCGGTTGCCAGCGACGAGACAACTGTCGCTCCTGCCAATTCCGGCCCTGAAACCGTTTCTGAGATCGTCCCCGACGAGAACACTGCGGATCCTGAGCTTACTGTAGCCGAGGAAGCGCACGACGAGGAGCCCGAGAAAACGCCGGCCGAAGAGGAAGCGGAGGCCAAGGCTGAGCGCGAAAAACAACTGGCGGAGAGACTGGAAGACATTCGCGAGGAAACAGAGGTGCTTTCCAAGGGCTCGTATCTCGCCGGCGTTGAGCTCAATGCGCGCAAGTTTCCCGAAAAAGTTGCGACTGACGGTGGCATGTCGGTCATCCTGATTGCCATGTTCCTGATCGGCACATGGTTCGTGCGATCAGGCGTCATGCGAGATACCCGCGCGCACCTGCCACTTTTTAGAAAACTCGCCTATTACGGCCTGCCATTCGGCATCGGACTCGGCCTGCTCAGTAGCTTTATCGCCTTTAGTCACACGCCAGGCGACACGAACGATGGCTTTCCTTTGGCATCTGGTCTGCTAATGCTCGGCAACCTGCCGGCGTGCCTGGGTTACGTCGGGATGGTCGTACTCATGCTGCACAGTGATCGGGGCTTCTCCAGGATCAGCGTGCTGGCGCCAGCCGGTCGGATGGCCCTGACCAATTACATCCTGCAATCCGCAGTGAGCGTTCTAATTTTCTTCGGTTACGGACTCGGACAGTGGGGTATGCCGCGGGCCTGGCAGCTCGTTTATGTCGTCGTGTTCTTCGCCTTGCAGGTTGCGTTCAGCCGCTGGTGGCTGGCGCGTTATCGCTACGGGCCGCTGGAATGGCTCTGGCGCGGTTTTACTTACCGAGCCACGCCGGCCATGCGCTTGTAGGAGTTTCTGACGGCGACGAGCCGGGTACTGAATGCCGAGCGGCCTCAATCCTCAAGGAATGCACGATAATATGCTGCGGTCTCCGTCGGTCGCTCCAGCATCGGAAGATGCCCGGTTTCTTTCATGATGACGACCTTTGCCTGGGGTAACAGCGGGCGCATGACATCGATCGAGCTGACGTCGAGGACACGGTCAAACTCACCCCAGATGATCAGGACAGGTTGCTTGATGTCCGGAAGTATGGGTTCGAGCCCGATTGAACGATCTTCCTTGTAGCGATCAAAAATGCGTCGATGGAAGGCCGAATTCTCGAACGCAGTTTTCGCCAGCACACCTTTTGCCGGCCACGGCACGAACGGTTGTTTGTACGACACGACGCCCAGCAGCCGATCGAAGTCCTCCGGTGAGCTGACCAGCAGCGGGTTTTCTCCGCGCTCAACGGCACGCAGCACCTCAGACGACGTCGGTGATTCAATCCCGGCATTATTGAGCAGCATGATGGACTCTACCTGCTGCGGGTACTGATGCGCGTAGAGCGCCGCGATATGCCCACCCATCGAGTTTCCACCAAGATGGAATGTTTTGAGATCCAGCGCCTCGGCAAAGCCGGCAAGCCAATCGCGTTGCGCCGACAGCGCATAGTCGCGTTCCGGTTGCCGTTCCGAATCCCCGAAACCAGGCAGGTCCGGCGCGACGACCCGGTAGTCGTCCGTCAGTGTCCCCGAGAATCGCGTCCAGTTGTCTTTGTCACCGCCGAAACCGTGCAACAGTAACAGGATCGGGGCCTCCTCCGGACCGCCCTCGAGGTAGTGCCAGGTGCTACCGTCGATGACTATTGTTTTGTACTCAAGACCGCTGCGCAATCGCTCAACCGAAAAGGCGGCTTGGGTTGCCGTTTCCGGAAAAGCGGCCATCAGGGCGACGAGAACCGCAAGCAACAACGACAGGACAAGCGCTACTTTTTTCATACGAAACTCCCGGGACCGTGTGACGCGAACGCCAACCAGACCAAATTACCGCGGCGTGAGCTTCAGCAAGCGGCCGCCGTCCTCGAGCATCCAGATAGCTCCGTTCGGCCCCTGCTTCACGGCTCGCATACGGTTACCCATGGGGTATCGCTCGGCCTCGCTGGCGTTTTCACCATCGAATTCGATGCGCACGAGTGCCTGTGCCGACAGGCCCGCAACCAGGCCGTCGCCTCGCCAGTCCGGAAACTGCTCACCCGAATAAACAATGAAGCCGCCCGGCGAGATTACCGGCGTCCACCAGGCCTTCGGCGCCTCAAAATCCGGCCGGGTATCGTGGTCGGGAATATCCTTGCCGCTGTAATGGCGGCCATTCGATACAATGGGATAGCCATAGTTCGCTCCGCGCAGCACACGATTAAGTTCGTCCCCGCCGCGCGGGCCCATCTCGATATTCCAGAGCTGCCCTTGTGTGTCAAAGGCAATGCCCAATGGATTCCTGTGACCGAGCGACCAGATTTGAGCGCTTATGCCACCTCGCTCTGCAAAAGGATTGTCTTCCGGAACCGAGCCGTCGTCGTTGAGCCGCAATATCTTGCCGAGATTGCCGGCCATGTCTTGTGCCGGATCAAATTTCTGTCGCTCCCCTGATGAGACGAAAAGGTAGCCATCGTCGGAAAACAGCAGACGATGCCCGTAATGGCCGCGACCCGTAACCTTGGGATCCTGTCGCCAGATGACGTCGAGGTTGCTGAGTGACTCGCGCCCTGCTGTCAGGTCGAGTGTCGCGCGAACGACCACAGCGCCGCGCGCGTCGTCGTCGCCTGCTTCGACAAAGCTCAGGTAGATTTGCTGGTTGTCGGAAAATCCGGGATGCAGCGCAACATCGCCAAACCCCCCCTGCCCGCCGTAATCGACACCCGGCACACCGCTAACCTCACTGCTGCCACCGTCGTCGGTCGATACGATGAGTAGTCGCCCCTCCTTCTCGGTGATCAGCAATCGGCCATCAGGAAGAAATGCCATCGCCCAGGGCTCGTCGAATTCCGCAAGCGCCTGCACCTGGAACGGATTGTCCTTGATGTCGCTCGCACAAGCCGATGTCATCACGAAAAGAACGGCAATAAGGAAACGCAAGAAACGGATGGGAAGCATGAGTTCTCCTTCGAGTGTCGCCGGGCATGGTATCCCGATCTTGTCGGTGTCGTCGACTGCCGCCAGCATGTGCCGTTTCGCCACGCGGAGTTCGCCGTCGGATCAGGACTGATAGACTTCCGACCATGTCAATCCTGCCAAACATCGGCGAGCGGCGGATCACAATAACCGCTTTGTCGTATTTTCCTTCTGACACTGTTGCAACGCGGTGGTTCAGGCTTACGCTGAGCGGGCTGGGAAACCGCCTGCGCCGCGCTCGAGCCGGAAGCTGACGTGCTCAATCTAGCAAATATCAGCCTGCGGCGCGGGCGCAATTTGCTTATCAGGAATGCCAATCTGCAGGTGCATGCCGGCCAGCGAACGGGACTGATCGGGGCCAACGGCAGTGGCAAGTCTTCGCTGTTTGCCATGCTGCTTGGCGAACTCGAGCCCGATGACGGCGAGTTGGGGCTGCGCGCCGACGATCAGATCGCTCATGTGGCGCAGGAGAGTCCCCACGGCAGCGGCTCGGCTGTTGATTACGTGCTGGACGGCGACAGTGAGCTTCGCGAACTGCAGGCCGCTATTGCGGATGGCGAAAAGACCGCGGACGCAGGCGCCCTGCATCCCCTTTACGAACGCATGGAGATCATCGACGGCTTCAGCGCCGAGTCCCGCGCCGCCAGGCTGTTGCATGGTCTCGGATTCGCCGACAACGAGCTAAGACAGTCCGTCAACGCTTTCTCCGGCGGTTGGCGCATGCGCCTTAACCTGGCGCGTGCGTTGATGTGCCGCTCGGACATACTCCTCCTCGACGAACCGACCAACCACCTCGACCTGCCCGCAATTCTGTGGCTGGAGCGCTGGCTGAAACGGTACGAAGGCATTCTCCTGGTCGTCTCTCACGATCGAGATTTTCTCGACCAGGTTTGCACCCGCATTGCACAGATCGAGCACCAGGAAATCAGGCTGTTTACCGGTAATTACAGCCAGTTCGAAGCGCAGCGCGCCGAGCAGCTTGCACAGCAACAGGCAATGCACATCCGTCAGCAGAAGGATATCAAGCACATTCAAAGCTACGTCGATCGGTTTCGCTACAAAGCGTCGAAAGCGCGCCAGGCGCAAAGCCGCCTGAAGATGCTGGAACGCATGCAGGTCATCGCGCCTGCACACGTCGACTCACCGTTTCGATTTCATTTCTTCGAGCCAAAAAAGCAGCCGCAGCACTTGCTCGGTCTCACCGATGCAGTGCTGGGTTACGCCGAGAGTGACAACGGAGCCGTACTCCGCGATGTCAATCTGCAGATCGCGGCCGGGGACCGCATTGGCCTGCTGGGCGTCAACGGCGCCGGCAAGTCCACGCTGGTCAAAGCGCTTGCCGCCGGAAGCACCATGCTGGATGGCGAACGCGTTCTCAGCAAGGACACGAAGATCGGTTACTTTGCACAGCATCAACTTGACCTGTTGAGACCCGAGCAAAGCCCGATCGAACATTTGCGCGAATATGCACGGGCCGATCGTGAGCAGGATCATCGCAACTACCTCGGCCGCTTCGGGTTTAGTGGCGAACGCATCTTCGAGCCCGTCGCACCGTTTTCTGGCGGCGAAAAAGCGCGCCTCGTGCTCGCTCTCATGATCCGCCAGGAACCCAACCTCCTGCTGCTGGATGAGCCGACCAATCATCTGGATCTCGAGATGCGCCAGGCGCTCAGTGTTGCGCTGATCGAGTACACCGGCGCCCTGATCGTAATATCGCACGACCGACACCTGCTCAGAAGCGTATGCGACGAACTCCTGATCGTGCATGACGGCATCGTCGAGCGCTTCACACGCAGCCTTGATGAATATCCGGCCTGGCTGAAGGAACGCGATCTCGAAGCAAGCGAGGACGGGGATAACGCGGAGAACGCGCAGACAGCAAACCGCCAGCCCACCAAAAAGGAGCAACGACAGGCGCAGGCAGAGCGACGCAAACGCCTCAAACCGCTCTTCGACACGGTGCGCGTCATCGAGACCGGACTGACGCGGCTGCGCGTGGAGCTCGAAACCCTCGACGAGCGTTTGGCCGATACCAATCTGTATACCGAAGGCGGGCGCGCCGCGGAGCTCAAGCAACTGCTGAAGGACCAGGCTGATCGCAAGGCCGAAATTCAGACGCTCGAATGGGAATGGCTGGAAGCCAGCGAGGCGTTGGAAGACGCTGACTAGTGCCCTGTTTGCTTGATTGTGTGAGCGCGCCCTTCCTGGCACGGTACACTTCCGTGCAGGCAAACAAACAAGGCCGAAAAGCATGAATATCTGGATCGATGCTGACGCCTGTCCGGTCGTGATCAAAGAAATACTTTATCGGGCTGCGGATCGAACCCGTACCAAGCTGGTGCTGGTGGCGAATCAGCCGTTGACCACGCCGAACTCCGATTTCATCAGTACGGTACAGGTGCCACGAGGTTTCGACGTTGCTGACGATGAAATCGTGAAGCGGTGTGAGCCAGGTGATCTCGTCATCACCAGCGATATCCCGCTCGCGGCCGAGGTTATCGAGAAAGGCGGTCACGCTCTGAGCCCGCGCGGCGAAATGCACACGACCGAAAATATTGGTGCCCGGCTGAACATGCGGGACTTCCTGGACACCATGCGTGCCAGCGGCGTCGATACAGGTGGCCCGCCCGCCTTCAGCCAGCGGGATCGACAGGATTTCGCCAACAATCTCGACCGCTTCCTGACCCGACACGCCGGATCGTAAGGAGATACGTTAATGCTCCTACTGCTTGCCGGCTGGTTTGCAACGCAAAGCTTTATCACCGATAGCCCGGAAACCCGCAGAGCGGAGTGCGCCGCATTTCGTCGTCTGCTACGCCGCAATCCGCGCTAGAAGCGAATCGAATACTCGAGCCCGAACTGGCGCGGCTTGCTCGGCCAGGCAATATCGGCCGGCAGCCCGATGAAACGCGCGGCGAAAAACCACTCGATGTACTCCTCGTCAAACAGGTTTTCGACATACAACCGGGTCGACCAGCGCTCGTTCTGCAGCGCGACACTGAGGTTCGTCAGGTCATAGGCTGGCTGCGTGTCGATGTTGTCCAGCGTCCAGTAGGTCTTGTCTCGATGCTCGTAGTCGAGTCGAGTGACGAGATCCATCGTATTCCTGAGTGACCTGGTGTGCTGCAGCGCGAGGTTTGCCGTCCACACCGGTGCACCCGGTACGTTGCGGCCGATAATCGCGCTGGCCGGCACGAGCACACCTGGCACGGCCTCGTACTCCTTGATTTCGCTGTCGGTGAAACCGAGGCTAAAGCTGAGCTGCAGCGTATCAACAGGCAATGCCGTGATCTCCAGCTCGCCACCGGCGATCTCGCTCTTCCTGACGTTGATATTCGCCTGCGTACCGGTCTGGTCGAACAGGAAGTACTGCTGATCGTCGTAATCAATAAAAAATAGAGACATGCCTGCTCGCAGCCGCCCTTCGTACGCCGTACCTTTCAGACCCGCCTCATAGCTCACCAGCGATTCCTTGTCGAAACCGGGTTGAAAGTTGCTGCCGGGCGCAAGGTTGTTGAAGCCGCCGGCACGGAAGCCCTTGCCCACCGTCACGTAGCCCAACAGCCCCTCCCGGAAGCGGTAGGCAACGCTCGCTTTCGGTTGTAGCTCGGTAAAGGTTTCGCTGCGACCTTGCGTTGTATCTTTCGGCGTTTCCTCGTCGTAGCGGAACGCGAGCGTCAGTTCCAGGTCTTCGTTGAAGTCGTAGCTGACGCTGCCGAACGCCGCAATGTCCTCAAGCTCAAGATCCTGCGCTGCAGGTGGCACCGGCGTGCCCAGAAAAGTCGTCGCCAGCGAACGAAAGCGATCCTGCGAAAAATAACTGATACCGCCTACCCAGTGCAGGCCGCTATCGTCATTGGAAGCAAGACGGAGTTCCTGCGCCAACGTCTCTGACTTGTCGATGACAATAATATTGATTGCCTCGAACAGCGTTTGATCAAGGTCCTGATCGTTGCCCGAGTCGACATCCGTGTACGACGTGATGGACGTGAACGTACCCCAGCCCAGGTCATAGTCGATCTTTGCAGAGGTCTCCCACGACTTCACAAACGACTTGCCAATGCGGTTCGACTGGATCTCATAAGTTGGGTTACCAAACAGTATCGGCGCAGCGGGCGGCGGTAACGGCAGGAAGCCCTCGCTGCCAGGCATAAAATAGCCAGAGCCGCCGTCCTGATCCAGGTACTGGCCCCGCAGGTCGACGGTCAGCTTACTGCTCGGCTTGAACAGCAGGCGTCCACGAAACGCTGCAGATTCCTTGTAGTCAACATACTGGTTGTCAAGGTAGGCGTTCTTCAACTGCCCCTCACGATCCTGCACACGGAATGACGCGCGATACAGCGTGTCGCTGTTACCGACAGGCCCCGATGCGCTGCCGGCCGCGGTGAAATCCTGTCCTTGTGCGCCTGACAATCGCAGGCCGTATTCGGGATCCGCCGTCGGCTTGCGCGTGGAAACCAGGATAGCGCCGCCGATCGCATTGCGACCGTACAAGGCGCCCTGCGGTCCGCGCAGAACGTCAACGCTCTCGATATCGAACAACTCCTGCGTCGTCAGCAGGTTGTTCGTTGCACTGACACCGTCTATGCGAAATGAAACCGGTGGCTGACCTGTGCCGCGGTTCTGTCGAACACCACGGATCACCAGCGTGCTCACGCCGACTTCCTGGTCATCGGAGAAGCGCAGATTCGGCGTTAGCGACGCGACGCGATTGATGCGCTCAATCCGGTATCGCTCGATTTCCTCGGCTGTGAACGGCGTAATCGAGTCGGGCACGTTCGAGAGCTTCTCGGCACGGTACCGCGACGTAACCACAATTTCCTCGATCGAGGGTGTGTCCCCTGACTGCGCGTAGCTTTGCCCGGTCGGCAAATGCATAACGCACAGGGCCAGCGCTAACGCTGCACGCAAAGCGCGTGGCGAATGATTCGGCACTTTCTATTCCTTTGTTTGTTGGTTCTTCGATTTTGGAAGGGACCGACCATAATCGCCGGCCGAGGAGCGATTATGCCAACTTAGCCCGCCGAGGCAACCCTCGCCCTCGTCAGGCCCTCGTCAGGCCCACGTCATCAAGCCAATCACGCCAAACCAGAGAAAGTAGACCGCTACAATCGCGTGCAGAAACGAAGCAATGCTCGAGTGCCAGTAGTTGACCCGGTTCATCGACGTGTGGCGTTCGCGAATCGCGGTAGAAACACCCAATGCGGCAAATAGAGCAAGCAGGATAGTCGAAAGCATGATGCCGACCGAAATCGCTGATGGTTTTCCAAGCTGCTGGAACGGATCAGACATACCCAGTACGAAGAAGCCGATAAACGCTGCAATCGACACGCCGGCCAACAGCGGCCAAACGCGGATCCGAACGGTGGCTCCCGAAGGAATCTTGCCGCGCAACTTCCGAACGCCCCACACGAGGAAATACAGAAACGACGTTACGATGGCGAGGTTCCACAGGATCGCCACGCCGAGCTGGAGGTAGACGACCAGCGGCGACGCCGGCTTCAGTACAAGCGTGCCAACGTGCACAACGGGCCCGGCCAACGGATCCTCGGTACGAACCAGGGTTATGGCGCCTGTCTCCGAGGAGCGAAATTGCGTTGCAGAGACCGCCACGTACGCATCCGGGTCTCCTCCCAGCAACGGCTTTTGAATTAGTTGGCCGTCTTCGAAGTAAAGCCGGTAAATATTGAGGACGCGATCGAGGAAGAAGCTGGCTTGCTGCCGCGGATTGATTGGATAATAAAGACCTTCGATGCCACTGTGTTCGGCCGTAATCTCCGCCCTTTGCTCGACCAGAGCAGCTTCGAGCTCACGCGTCTCATAGTCACGCACAAGTCCGGAAATTTCCCGGAATGATGCGTAGTCGTCGGAGTTGATCATGATCACGTGACCGGCGCCCGCCTCAGGTAGGTACGCAAGTTCGGTAAGACCGCCGTTGACGCCACCGTCGTGGGCACGAAACATCCAGCCCTCGTGGGACGAAGAATAATTGTTCAGTCCGTAACCCACTTCCAGCCCGGCCCTGGCGGCAGTTGTCGATTCCGTACGCTCCATACGCGCCAGAGACTCAGCCGAAATCAGCTGGCGGTCACCGGTCGCGCCGCGGTTCAGAAAAAACGCAACCATTTCTGCCATGTCCTTCGGCGACGCATTGATGGATCCCGACGGGCGCATGATGATGTGCCAATAGTCCTGCGGCTGGTTGCCGTTGGCGTACAGGGTGACGCCCTTTTCTTCGACCGCATCGGTCAGGCGGTAGGTCGCCTGCAGCATGCCCATCGGTGCAAAGAAGTTCTCCTGCACGTAACTTTCGAAATCCTGACCCGTAATCTTCTGCACGATGTAGGCGGCTACCGGCGGCCCGGCATTGCAGTAAGACATGCGTGATCCGGGCTTCCAGCGCGAAACACGGGAATGAGGATGGAAATCGAGTCCCTGCTTCAGGGTCAGTGGCGTCGGATCGTTATTTGCGTATTCGGGCAGGTGTATGTCGTCCCAGCCTGTCGTGTGCTCAAGGAGGTGCACAACACGGATGGGATCCTGCTCCTCCCACTGGTTTTCGAAAACGATTTCGGGCGCAAGATCGGCAAGTTTATCATCGAGCGACAGCCTGCCCTCCTCCACGAGCTTCAGGACGGACAACGCGACGAACATCTTCGACGTTGAACCAATCCGATACAGTGAATCTTCATCGGCGTCGATGTCGTTCTCAAGATTCGCCTTGCCAATGGACCCAACCCAGACCGGGCCGGTTGCATCGACCATCGCGACACCAACAGCCGGCACGTCGCTTTCCTCAACAACAGCGGCAACCGCCGCCTTGAGTTCCTCAAGCGTTTCGGGCTTCTTTTCAGCCTCGTCATCTGCTGGCGCGGGCGCGGACACGAGCAGAATAAGAAGCAGGCAAAGTGCAGCACCGAGTCTGGTCATCGAGATTCTCGTTCTTCCGGGAGTCTTGCCAGTATACCGGCGCCTTACGACCAAGGCGCGCAGCATGCAGGAATTGAACGCAGCGTCAGAGTTAATCCAGGTCGGGCAGACCGTGCAGAACGAGTCGGTAGTAGCTCACCATGCCGACGATCTTTTCGTTTTCCACGACAGGGGCATGGCCAATGCCGAAGTTCTCGAACAAACGTGCGCAATAGCGTATTTCCATATCAGGCCGCACCGTAATTACAGGCTTGGCCATGATCTCGTAAACGTTGACCCTCTCCGGTGCCCGGTTCTTGGCTATGACCTCTTTCGCAATGTCCGAGAACAGCAACAAGCCGTGTTCATCGTGCTCATCTCTCCCTTTGACGATCAGGCTGGTCGCGCCGACCTTCTTCATGATTTTCAAAGCGCTCAGGACATCGATTGCACCATCGACCTCCGTTACTTCCGTGCGCATACAGTCGCGCACCGGTCCCCAGTTTCGAATTGTCATAGGTTTTCCTCCACTGCTTCAACGAGCTCTTGTGCCTGGTGCACGATACCGACGGCGTCTTCTACATCGATAAGCACCGCGATACCGGTGCCCGGCTTGGCGTCAAATTCCCCGACCTCGCCGATGTGTTCGAGAATATGCCTGCTCAGGTGCTGCTCGACCAGCAAAAGAACAACGTCGCGCTGCGTCGCGAGAGTCAAACCGAAGAACGTCTTATGCTCTTCAAGGCCCTCACCACGTGCATTATTAATCACCGTACAGCCGGTTGCACCGGCATCCCGCGCCGCGTGCATGATGGCGTCGGTCTTCGAATCCTCGACGAAAGCGAGTATCAGCTTAAAGTGCATGATCTTATTCCTCTTGTAATTCCGTTTTTTCGGTGACGGACTTATGCGTTCGTTGTCGCAGCACTGACAGCTGACCGTAAGCCAGCACCGAGATTATCGGAAACAGGCTAGCGAACGCTACCAAACCAAATCCGTCCAGTAATGGACTTCGCCCCGGTACGGCTTCCGCCAGGCCCAGGCCCAGCGCCGTGATCAGGGGTACAGTCACGGTAGATGTCGTTACGCCTCCGGAGTCATACGCCAGGGGCACAATCATTTTGGGCGCCACCATCGTCTGCACGATGACGACCAGGTAGCCGGCCGCGATAAAATACTGCAACGGCAGGCCGGAAATAATTCGATAGCAGCCGAGTCCTACGCCGATACCCACGCCAATGGCGACGGCCACGCGCAGCCCCCACACGCCGACGGCGCCACCGGACACCTCGTTGGCTTTTATCGACACGGCCATCAGCGCGGGTTCCGCAAGCGTTGTGCTGAAACCGATGGCTGCCGCAAACAGGTACACCCAGTAATAATCACGCCAGGCCAGTGCGCCCGCTGCGCTCAATCGCATCTCACGCAGGAATTCCGGATCCGTCAGCTGCTGCGCCATCAGGCGACCCAATGGAAACAACGTGTGCTCCAGCCCTTCGAGAAACAGGCCCAGCCCCACGATGACAAACACGAAACCGATCAGGATCTGGCGGAGATTTGGTAATCGTCCGCGGATAACGAAAATCTGGAAGGCAAACAGGAACACAACGATAGGCAGGACGTCGAGTGCGCTGCCGGCAATGAACTTCAGCGTCTCCAGCATCATATCCATTCGAGCACGGTCCCATAAATAAGCACGAACAGTATCGGCGTCAGCGACGCAAACGCGATCAGGCCGAAACCGTCCGTCATTGCGTTGCGGCCCTGCAGGGAACTTGCGAGGCCCACGCCGAGAGCGGTAACGAGAGGCACGGTGACGGTTGACGTCGTCACACCGCCAGAGTCATAGGCAATACCGACGATCTCCGCAGGTGCGATAGTCGTTACCAGCACAACGAGCACGTAGCCGCCGATGATCATGATCGGTAGCGACCAGTTCGCAATGATGCGCGCAACACCGATTAACAGCGCGACACCCACCGACAAGGCGACGACCAGTCGAAGCCCCAGGGCATAATCGGCGCGTGCCTCGTCTGTAGGAGCAATAGCGCCGGCATCGACAGCCACCTGCGACGCCTCCGCTGCCACGGCGAGCAGTGCAGGTTCGGCGATCGTCGTGCCAAAACCGAGGACGAATGCGAATGTGAACAACCAGAAAGCGCTGCCTTTTCGCGCCAGCGAGTACGCGAGGCCTTCGCCGATCGGGAACAGCGCAAGACGCAGGCCGAAGATGAAGAACGCAAGCCCGGCAACCACAAGCAGAGCGCCGAACACCAGGGACAGGAAGCCATCAACCGGTTGCCTGATGACGAAAATCTGGAAAACACCAATGACGATCACGATTGGCAACAAGTCACGCAGGCTGAATAGCGCATCACGGGACAGTGCAATCAGCGAATTCTTCAAACGTGCCGAGCCCTTTAAGTCAAACTATGATCAACGATGATTCAGAGGCAATTCTATCGAAACTCGAGCATCATTGTTGCGCCTTGTAGCCGAAAGCGTAGTAGAGGACCGGAATAACAATCAGGGTCAGCAGGGTCGACACGAAGATGCCGAAGATCAGCGTTACCGCGAGACCGTTGAAAATGGGATCGTCGAGAATAAAGAACGCGCCCAGCGTCGCGGCCAGCGCCGTTAGCGCAATGGGTTTCGCTCGAACCGCACCGGCACGGATCACCGCTTCCTGAAACTCGACGCCCGCATCCACCTCCTGCCTTACAAAGTCGACCAGCAGTATCGAGTTGCGCACAATGATGCCCGCCAGCGCAATCATGCCGATCATTGATGTTGCCGTGAATTGCGCGCCCAGCAACGCGTGACCCGGCATCACACCAATGATGGTGAGCGGAATGGGCGCCATGATGATCAACGGCACCGTGTAGGACCGGAACTGGCCGACGACCAGCAGGTAAATGAGTATCAAACCGACCGAGTAGGCGATCCCCATATCGCGAAACGTCTCGTAGGTAATCTGCCACTCGCCATCCCATTTGAGGCTGTAGTTATAGGGATTGTCGGGTTGGTTAATAAATCGCTGCTCGAGCTTCTCGCCCAGCACTTGTTCGTCGTTGATGTGGCCCACCATGTTGAACATGCCATACAACGGCGAATCGAAGTGGCCGGCCATATCGCCCGTAACGAAGACGACGGGCAACAGGTCCTTGTGATAGATGGTCTGTTCCCACTCGGCTTCATGGACGTCGACAATCTCGGTAAGGGGGGCAAGATTGCCATCACGGCCGGCCACTCGAATCATCAGGAGACTGTCCAGATCTGATTTGTCCGCGACCGGCAGCTCGAGGCGCACGGGAACCGGGTACTTCTGGAAGCCATCGCGAACAAAGGTCACATCTTCACCATTTAGCGCCGTCTGCAGCGCGTGCGCGACGCTGGCCTGCGAGACGCCCAGCATAGCTGCCTTGTTTCTGTCGACCGACACGACGAAACGCGGCGCCGAGGCCTCAACGCTATCGTCGATGTCTACGATATCGGGCGTCGCTGCGAACAACTCGCGCAGCTGGCGGGCGATGTCTTGCTGGCCTGCATAATCGGGACCATACACTTCGGCGACCAGCGGAGACTGCACGGGTGGTCCGGGTGGCACCTCGACGACCTTCACCGCACCGCCATAGCTTGTGCCAATCTCATTGAGGCGTGCCCTGACGGCGGTCGCAATTTCATGGCTCTTACGCTCGCGCTGCGACTTGCTGACAAGATTGACCTGGATATCCCCGACATTTGCGCCCTCGCGCAGGTAGTACTGGCGCACCAATCCGTTGAAGTTGATCGGCGCCGCAGTACCAACGTAAACCTGGAAGTCGGTGACCTCCGGCAGCGTGCTCAGATAGTCGGCCATTTCATCCAGTACGCGACCCGTCTGCTCGACCGTTGTGCCCTCGGGCATGTCGAGCACGACCTGGAACTCGGATTTGTTGTCGAACGGCAGCATTTTCATGACGACGGCCTGCATCACGACCAGGCCCATGGCGAACAGGATCGCAACGAATACGCCACCCAGCAGCCAGCGTCGTGGCCGCTTGCCCGCAGCCCCGCGCAGGAACGGGCCGACGAGCTTGCGAAACAGCTGATCGAGCCACCGCGTAGAGGCATCGTCGATCTGGTGTTCGGAATGATCGCTCTTCAGCAGCTTGAGGCAGGCCCACGGCGTAATGATCAAGGCCACAGCCAGCGACAGCAGCATACCGATGCTGGCGTTGATCGGGATCGGGCTCATATAGGGCCCCATCAGCCCGGTCACGAAAGCCATTGGCAGCAACGCTGCGATTACCGTGAAGGTCGCAAGAATCGTCGGTCCGCCCACCTCATCGACGGCCGGCGGAATCGCCTCGAACAGGGTCTTGCCGCCCATCGCCATGTGTCGATGGATATTCTCCACGACAACGATGGCGTCATCGACGAGGATACCGATCGAGAAGATCAGCGCGAACAACGAGACTCGGTTGATCGTGAAACCCCAGGCCCACGATGCGAACAGGGTCAGCATCAGTGTCACCACAACCGCCGAGCCAACAACCACCGCTTCGCGCCAACCGAGCGATACCATTATCAGCAGAATGACCGACACCGTTGCAAAGGCGAGCTTCTGGATGAGCTTCTTTGCTTTGTCGTCGGCGGTCTTGCCGTAGTTACGCGTCACGGTGTATTCGACACCGTCGGGTATGAAAATACCGCGCAGCGCGCCGAGCCGATCGACAACCTGCTCAGCCATGCGCGCGGCATTCGTACCAGGTTTCTTGGCAATGGCCAGCGTCACGGCAGGCGCAACAATGCCCGGCTCAAGGCCGACCGCCACGGCGGCTGCACCACTGCCAAAACGCACGTACTGTTCCGGATGGTCCGGACCCTCGGAAACGTCAGCTACATCGTCGAGGTAGATGGCTTTGCCGCCGATGACGCCCACCACCATCTCGGCGACGTCGTCGCGGTCAGCGAGAAACGTGCCCACGGTAACCGGGACGTTTCTGTTATCGGCGACCAGAGAGCCCGCGTGGGACACAACATTGCTGACCTGCAGCGCATAGCGCAACGCGTCCAGTGACAGCCCGTAGGCGGCCATGCGTTGTGGATCGAGCTTGACGTGCACGACCTGGTCGGGACCGCCAACCGTGTAGACGTCGCGCGTACCCGGGACGCGTTTGATCTCCGCTTCGATAGAGTACGCGATTCGCTGCAGCTCATGCGCGCCGCGCGCCGGATCCGTGGTCCACAGCGTTACGGTGACGGTCGGTACATCGTCGATCCCCTTCGGCTGTATCAGCGGCTGCAGAACGCCGCTACCCGGCGGCTGCCAGTCCTGATTGGAGTACACCGCGTTGTACAGCCGCACGATAGCGTCGGTGCGGTCCTCACCGACCTCGAACTGTATCGTCAGGACGGCCATGCCGGGTTTCGATACCGAGTAGGTGTGCTTGACACCTTCGATTTCCGCCAGTACCTGTTCCATCGGCACGGCCACGATGTTCTCGACCTCCACCGCACTGGCACCCGGGAACGGGACAAAGATATTGGCGAACGTCACGTTGATCTGCGGTTCTTCCTCGCGCGGCGTCACAGCAATAGCAAACAGGCCCAGCAGCAAACCGGTCAGCGCAAGCAGCGGCGTTATCTTCGAGTCCTGGAATTTCTTCGCCAGCGAGCCCGAAAAGCCGAGTTTCCTGTTGGCAGCCGGCACTTACTTCGCTCCCGACTGCTCTTTGAGGTAGATCCCGGCGGCCACCGGCTCTGCGGCGACGAGTTCGCCTTCGCTTAAGCCTGCAAGGACTTCGATGGACTCACCATAGCGGCGCCCTAATCGGACCTGGCGGAGCAAAACCCGTTCGTCAGTAGCCACGTAGACGGCACTAAGTTCGCTGCGGCGGACGACTGCATCCGCCGGAACCAACAGTCGTCTTGTCTCACCCACAACAAACCCGACTTTGACGATCATGCCCGGATACAGCGTCGCACTGCCGTCCGGCAGATCGACTCTTACGCGGAATGTGTTTGCGGCAGCATCGGCCACCGGGTAAAACGTCAGCTCCGTTCCGGCGATACGATCGTCTTCGATGTAAACGAACGCTTTACCGATGGTCCGGATCGCATGGAACATGCTCTGCGGAACGTCCACGTTCACGCGCAGGGATTGCAATGACAAGCCGGTGATTAGCGGCTGGCCTGGCGAAACCAGTTCGCCAAGCTCGACGTGTCGCTGCGCAACGATGCCCGCGTAGGGAGCCCGAACCACGGTGTACTCCAGCTGTTCCCGCGCGGTGTCAACGCCTGAGCTTGCGGCGTTCAGGCGTGCCTGCGCTGCGTCCCGATTTGCTTTCGCCTGATCGAAACGCGACTGCGAGACAGTGCCATTCTCGAACATACTCGAGACCCGTTCGAATTCCTGCGAGGCCTCGGCATAGCGGGCCTGGCCTTCCTCGAACGACGCTTCCGCGCGCGTCAGTGCCGCGCGCTGTTCGGTATCTGTAAACCGCATGATGACTTTGCCCGCGTCAACGAAGTCGTTGACATCGAACGGCAGCTCGGCGATGCGTCCGGAGGTTTGCGCAGACACGGTCGCCTGGTTGACGGCTTCGATGCGACCATCCCAGAGGCGTTCGCGCGGCGCAACCTCGTAAGTGACAGGGACGATCTCGAAAGGAACAGCGGCCACGGCGGCTCCGGTCAGCGTGCACCACAGCACAAAGCTACTAGCGAAAATCCTGAATGGGTTCATAGCCGCCCTACTCCTCTGGCGATTTCATACAACGCCAGCCTGGCGTCGAATCCTGCGTTGTCATGGTTGCTTCGACTCCGGCTGCGCAATACCTCGGCGTCGAGTACTTCGGTATTCGTGCCCTCGCCGTTACGGTAGCGGTCGCGCACGACGCGCAGGTTCTCCGCCGCTTGTTCCACGGCGCGCTCTGTCAGCCGCTTACGTTCAGTTGTCTCGTTCAGCCGCAGCCAGGCTTGTCTAACCTGTAGCTCAACGTGGGACCTGAGGTTCTGCTGCTCCTGTCGAATCGCTTTTTCCCTGAACAACAGCGCACTGGCTTTCTTGCGAGCCTGCCCACCGTCGAAAAGTGTCCAGTTCAGGCCTACACCAACCATCCAGAACTCATCGCGGTTCAGGAAGTCGTTTTGTAAGGCCATATACCCGCCGATAAGGCCGAGCTGGGGTCGCGCGCTCGCCCTGGCCGACTGTGACTGGTATCGAAACGCATCGGCAGCCGCGTCAAGTGCCGCCAGTTCAACGCGATTCTGCATGGCGATGGCGGTCAACGTGCTTAGCGATACCACGTCCAGGTCAGGATCAATACCCGGCAGCTTCGCATCGAGATTAACCGCGGCGTCCAGTGACCGGGCCAGTGCCCTGTTATAGGCGGCACGTGCGAGATCGAGTCTGTTGCTCGCCTGCAACCTGCCCTGCTCGACATCCGCGAGCGAAACAGCCGCCGCCAGGTAGTCGTTACGGGCGATCGAACCCGACTTGAACATGTCTTCAACATCACGGACATGTGCCGCAAGACTCATCACACTGCTGTCCGCAACCGCCAGTGCGCTCTCTGCACGCAGCACGTCAATGTAGTGCCTCGCAACACCAAGCTTGATGTCCTGTTCGCTGGCCGCCGACTGCGACCGCCGCACGCCAAGCATGGACGCCGCGGCGCCTATCCGGTTGCCGACCTGACCCCCGGTGTAGAGCGGCACCGTCACACGCGCGTCGGCCATCTTCATGGTTTCTCCACCAAACAGCGGCAATACGGCCGGCACTCCGGCACCACTGAAATCGAACGCCGGCGCCTCGTCAAACCGGGTAATTCCGGCGCTCGCAGAAACAGCGGGCAGGCGCCCCGCTTTGGCCGCCAGGAGATCTGCTTCGGCCGCCGCAACCTGGCTCCGGGACGCCTGGATGAGCGGGTCTTCTCCGAGGGCGATAGCCCACGCGGCCTCGAGACCTTCGCTTTGACTAGCCTGTGCGAAGCCTCCCGAGGTCATACCGATCACCACGAGAACGTACTTAAATAATTGATTCAATTGAGAAACCCTGAGCCAGACGTGGCATCATACGTTAGCATTACATTAGATTATGCTTAATTATAGTTTACTAATATCTAATATACTAGCCCCGATTTAACAGCGTGGTAGCTTCAGCCGATGTTCCTGCCCGTCAAGCCAGATTTTCACCTGCCGCGGTTTCCAATCCTCACCCTGCTCGTCTGCCTGATCTGCACCGGAGTTTTTCTGAAACAACAGAGTGACTGGCATGAATTCGGTATGGCGATGGAGCGCTTCTGCGGCGCGTCGCGGAGCCACCTCGAGACGATCATCTTTGATCGCATAGCCGCGTCTCAGGGTACCGACAACTGTGCGGAAATCATGTACACCATAGCCAACGATCCGGAACGGGACTCGGCCGAGGTCATCAGGGATATGGCGGGTGAAATGCGCCCGCTCAGTGGATTCAATTCGGCTGACTCGTCCGTTTACGTTGCGCAAATGCTTGAGGACGAAGTGCGTCGCTACAACAGCCTGGTTCCCGCCGATCCTGATACCGGGCTCGCCTACTACACTGGCTCCTGGAATCCGTGGACAATGATCACATCGAGTTTCGCGCACGGCGACTGGGGCCACATCATCTTCAACCTGGTCTTTTTCTTCGCATTTGCAGCGGCCGTGGAGACGCTGATCGGGAGCCTCTGGTTTGTGGCCTTCGTTCTCGTTGATTCCTGGTTCATTGGTCTTACCGGCTCTATGGCAGCGGCAGCCTCCGGTGGGCACTACTGGACGCTCGGTCTTTCCGGCGTCGTTATGGGAATGATGGGTCTTTTCGCGTACCTGTTACCGAAAGGCAAGATCCGGTGCTACTACTTCTTCATCATCATCTTCGGTTCAATTGCCATACCCGGATGGATGCTCGCAACATGGTATATCGGTGGTGATGTCATTCAACTCCTCACGCGTGATGATCACGGTGTGGTGAATGTCATGGCCCACGTAATGGGTGGTATCGGCGGCTACCTTTTCGGGCTCGTGTTTCTGCGTAAGATTCGCGCAAACGCCGAAGACATTCAGTATGCCTTTGAGCGCCAGGCCTTCGAGAAGCGCATGCGGTAGCCCATCCAAGTCTTGCTTGGCTGAACATGACGAATGTCGGGGCCATGGTGGTACGCACGCCAGTTGCTCGCCAATGACGCGCCCTCTGCATCAGCGCCCGCCCTGATCGCGCCATGCCTGGCCAGGCGCTCTGTGTCAGAATCGGCTCACAAATCAACGAGAATGGCGTCTTCACCCCGGAGAATAATCATGCGTTCCCGACTCATTTCCGCCTTAGTTCTGATCACCTCGGCACTGTGCACCGGTGCCGCTTCTGCAGAGACGATCGCCATTATTGGAACCGGCAACGTAGCGTCGGCACTGGGCCCGGAGTTTGCTGCACAGGGCCACACGATCGTGTATGGCTCGCGCAAGCCCGAAGGTAGCGATGCACAGGAGCTGGTTGCAAGAACTGGAAACAACGCTTCCGTAACGACACCGGGCGAATCAGTTAAAGACGCCGATATCGTCGTACTTGCCGTTCCCGGCACGCGCGTCAAAGAAATCGTAATGGGCCTGGGCGAACTCTCCGGCAAGATCATCATCGACCCAACCAACCCGATGGAACGCGAGCTCATGACGTTTCGCCACAGCGTGGCAACGTCAAACGCCCAGATCGTCCAGGAACTGCAGCCCGATGCCGACGTCGTAAAAGCTTTCAACACCTTGAGCTGGAAAACGATGATGGATCCGGAAAGCGCCGGCGGCCCCATATCGGTGCCGTTAGCCGGCAACAGTCGCGGCGCGAAGAAAGTCGTGGCGAAACTGGCATCGGGCATGGGGCTCGAACCGATCGATGTCGGCAACGTCGAGAACGCACACTGGGTCGAGGGCATGCTGCTGCTCTGGATCAACAACCGCTTTAGTCCGCGCAACTCGTTTGACTTCTACCTGAGACAAGCAGAATGAACCCGCGCCTCGCACTTGTCCTGCTCAGCCTGTTAGCGGCACCCGCCACGTTTGGGGCAGAAAATTACGACCAGCTCTTTGAGAAAGCTATCAAGGCAGTTGATTTCGAGTTTCACAAGACGTGGGCCTATACCGAGACACGCGTTGAAAGCGAGCACGTCTGGGTGGGACGATTTGATCCACGCCGGAAGTCGAATCAGCGCTGGGAACTGCTGACTATCGACAACCGTACTCCCACCGAGAAGGAAATAGAGAAGTACCAGGAAGAACGGATTGGGGATCACTCCGGGAACGAGAATGACAGCGTCGAAGCGATGGTCGAGCCGGACTCGCTTCGGCTGATCGAGGAAACCGGGGATCATTGGCTACTGGGGTTTAACCCTGGCGAAGACGAGCACGCGATTATGGACAGCCTCGACGCGACGATTCGGATCAACAAAGCCGGACCCTACCTGGAGTACATAGACCTTCGCGCCCGCTCACCAATCAAGCCTGCCATGGGCGTGAGGATCGCAAAACTGGTGACAAGACTGACCTTTGGGCCGGCCGTGGAAGGAGGTCTCGTGGTGCCATTGTCGACGCAGGTCGAAGTCAAGGGCCGAGCCTACCTGTTCATCAGTTTTGACGAGCAGGAGCTGTTTCGCAACAGCGACTTCGAATACGCGGGTGAGGAGTAGAGAATGGTGCCGGATAGGTGATTCGAACACCTGACTTCCACATTACGAATGTGGCGCTCTACCAACTGAGCTAATCCGGCACAGATAAGCGGCGCGAAGTATAGCCTCGCCGGCTCGGTCCGAAAAGGGCCTCGGCGAATTAATCCTGCCGACGGCGGACCTTGATCAAAACCTCGACGCTCTGGCTCTCGGTACCCTCGGGTAGCCGCGGCAGCGCGCTGAAGCAAATATCGTGCTCGTCGATGTCGGTCAGCTCGCAGGTATCGACATTATAAAAGTGGTGATGCGGCACATTCGAGGAGTCGTAGTAGCGGCGCTCCGGATCCACGCTGAGCTCTTTGACAAGCCCGCGTTCTCCGAACAAATTCAGTGTGTTATAGACGGTTGCCTTGGATACGGCACCGCCCGATTCGCGCAGTCGATCCAGAATCTGCTCGGCGGACAAGTGCTGCGGTTTCGCGAGCAATATTTCTGCGATCTTCAGCCGCTGGGGGGTTGGCTTGATGCCGTATCGATGTAGTTTATCGAGGATATCGGAGCGCGCCATGCTGTACGTCCTGTGAATCCGGAATTGTTTCCGAGGATACCATGTCTGCGGACTCCGGCGGCACGAGCGCAGCGGCATTTCCGCGAATATGGCGGACATTCGACGGCGGCGTCACGGTGGGGCTCCCGGTGACAATGGGCCAGGACAAGGAGGTCCACCATGGTCCGGCAATCACCCGGTTACTCGCTCTACGAATTGCTCGTCACGACGTCGCTGATCGCCGCATTGCTGACGATTGGCATACCGTCTTTCGGGTCCCTGCTGGCCCGGCAGCGCCAGGTCGTCGAGGTCAATGCCCTGTTTCACGCGATTCACCTGGCGCGCAAGGAATCGATCATGCGCCGCAAGGTGGTTTCGCTCTGCCCGAGCGGCGACGGCCTGCAGTGTCTCGGTGGCAGAGACTGGTCCAGTGGCTGGCTCATGTTCGAGAACAAGGATGGCGATTCACCGCCGCGCGTCGATCCTGGCGAGCCCGTCCTCAGGCATCACCAGGTCAACAGCAATATGATCGTCAAGGCGAACCGGGGCGCCTTCACCCTGCGGGCCACTTTCCGGCGTGCCACGAACGGTACTTTCGTCGTTTGCGACCGCAATAATCGGGCTTCGCCACGCGGCCTCGTCGTCAGCTATACCGGACGGCCTCGAGTCGCACTATCGACGCCCGCCGGCAGATCCTATACCTGCGCGGATTAAGTCAAATGCGATCAGCGAGAATAGACCGCTTATCGGCTTCGCCCGGCCGTTTGTCGGATAGTCCCACACGGCCCGCGGCCGCTCTCTATAGTGGCGCACATGAACAAGACATCCCAAAAGGGCTTCACGCTCTACGAATTGATGATAACCCTCACGATCGTCGGCATGGTGATGGCCATTGGCGTGCCTAATATGATCGCCTACAGCCAGAACAGTCGCATGACCGCCACGGCCAACGACCTCCATGCGACGTTCCACTACGCACGAAGTGAGGCCTCACGGGCCAAGACTTTTATAACGATCTGTGCGAGCGCCAACTCGATGGCCGCATCACCCACCTGTAGCGGCAACTGGCAAGACGGCTACATTGTTTTTCTCGACCTTGATGGCGACATCGCCGTCGGTGTTGGCGATACCATACTTCGCCAGGTCCCGGCCTTGGCAGCCGACGTTACGATGAATGTGGCCAATGACGCCAAGTACTTCGGTTTTGCCGGCACAGGATTGGGGCGCGGCCAGGTTGGCGCGGCTGTAGCGCTTACGCAAATTGTCATGTGCGACAAGCGGGGCAACATTACAGCCTCAGGCGGCAGTTCTGCCGCACGCCTGTTTTTAGCAACACCGCTTGGTCGCGCAACCATCCAGCGCGATAAAGATATGATCCAGGAAGTAATGGACGACAACAGCTTCACGTGCTCGTAAGGCACTGTGAACCGTTGCGCGCAAGCTAAGGAACTGAGAGATATGACAGTCAAGAACACAAATCTCCGCACGATCCGAAACGAGACCGGCTTTTCATTGGTCGAGGTTCTGATCGCCCTGGTAATCATGTCCGTCGGCATGCTCGGTATTGCCGGCCTGTACGTTGAAGGCATGAAGGCCGGTCGTACCTCCACGTTTCGCCACCACGCCGTGACTCTAGCCAGCGACGTAGCCGACCGAATTCGCGCTAATCCGCGGGCCGGCGTCGTTTATGAAGGCGTTCGCGGTGACAATAACTGTGTGTTGGGCGGCGTCGATTGCACGCCGGCACAAATGGCGGCCAACGACATCGACCTCTGGCTTACGCAGGCCGATGAAATGCTGCCGAACGGCAGCATCGAAATCACTTTCGATGACACGGTAACGCCGAATACCTACGCGATCGAAGTGAGCTGGGACGAGGCCGGCGAGACGGCGCCGAGCTACGCTATCATCATCCCGGTCAACCCGTTTTAGGAGGGTGCATCGCATGCAATCATCACCAAGAATATTTACCCACCGACAGGCCGGCCTGACATTGGTCGAACTGATGGTCGCACTGGCTATCGGCTCGTTCCTGATGATCGGTACGATCAATATTTATAACCAGAGCCGTGAGGCTTTCGTTATCAACGAGTCAATCGCCCGCGTGCAGGAGACCGCACAGTTCGCGATGGACACGATCGAAGCAGACCTTCGCATGGCGAGCAACTGGGGTCGCAACAGCCGCGGCCTGCAGATCGAGGGACGCTCCTTCACTGACGTTGCGGACCCTACGAGCCTTACGCCGCCCGCTGACTGCGGCGTACGCTGGGTACTTGACCTCGCGTTGCCAATTGACGGCTTCAACAACAGCTATGGGCTTGCCTGCCTGCCGACGACCGATGCCGGCACCGCGCAGACGTTCTCAGACACCATCACGGTACGGCGTGGAAGCGTCGCCCCGGTGCTCCCGGCGAACGGTCGCCTGCAGATCCAGAGCTCGCGCATTGCAGGCCAGTTGTTTTTCAATGGCATTGTACCGTCGATTTTTACGCCGGCCGCAGACCCGACGTCTCCCGCGCAGGCGACAGACCCGTCGGCGACCCATAATTTGCTGGTGAACAGTTACTACGTCGCGCAGGAATCCGAGCTGATACCCAATACGCCGACGCTGCGCCGCAAAACGCTGACGATTAATTCGGGTGCGTCAGTCATAAATGACCAGGAAGTCGCGCCCGGCATCGAGAATATCCAGCTGCAGCTGGGCATCGACATGAACGGTGACAACACGGTCGATCGCTACGTCAATCCAGGTGATGCTGTTTACAACCCAACCGCGCCAAGCGGCTATTCGCCCGGCGCTACTGTCCTTACAGCACGCGTCTGGCTGGTGGTTCGAAGCACAACTCGCGAACTGGCCGTACAGGACGCCAATGACTACAAGCCCGGCGATGTCGATCTTGGCACGTTCTCCGACGGCTATCGTCGGATGGAAGTCTCGAAGACCATACTCTTACGTAATGCCAGAACCTGATCAAGAGAAGAATTATGAAAACTATCAATCAGACAATCGGTAGACGCAACAGGCAACAGGGCGCCGTTCTCGTTATTAGCCTCCTGCTGCTCGTTGTCATCACAACGCTTGCTATTTCCGGCATGAACACGGCCACAACCGAATTGGCGATGGCTCGAAACGACCAGAACTATGAGTTCGCCTTTCAGGCGGCTGAGACCGGCCTGGATACGATCATGTCTATGGGGCGCTTCGTGCCTTCACCTACGCCGTTGGACCTTGGCACGTCTTACGTCACCGGCAGCACGAATGATGCTTACAAGGGAACCGTGTTCACCGAAGACACAACGCTGGTTCCCGATAGTGCCTTCAGCCTTGGCGTTGGCAGCGGCATATCCGCTTATCACTTCCTCGCCACCTCGGAGGCAAAATCCAGTCGTGCGCCAGGAAGTGATACCGACCGCGACGCAAGCGCGCTGCATACCCAGGCTTTCTATGTTGTAGGCCCCGGGAACGACTCACTCTAGTTTTGGCACGGAGTATTCCGATGAAAACAATGACAACCGCCTTTATTTCGCTGCTGCTCGTAATGAGCGCGACCGCGATGGCACAAGATTACGCGCCGACCCGAACCTACGAGGTGCTGGTGCAGTCGGTGCGGCTACCGAGCGGCCCGAGCGGCACGATTACGGTCAAGGAATGCGATGACTGTGATTACGAAACGTATCGCGTAACCGAACGAACGGTTTACTCGGTCGATGGCAAAACTATGAGACTAAACGACTTTCGTATGGTTATTGAAAGCCTGAGACTCAGCAGCGGCCACGTCGTCAACGTAAGGCGGGACCTGCAGAGCAACACGATTGTGAAAGTGTTTGTTTACACACAATAAGCGGCTCGGAAAGGATACTGGGGACAGAATTATGAATATTCATTTGAACAAGACACTATCGATCGCCGCGTCATTGCTGGTTACGCTGGTCGCCGGCGCACCGGCTATCGCAGACGACACAGAGCTGCTCGTTGTCGATCCCAGCAAAACGGTTGCCTCGCCTCCGAACATCATGTTCATTCTCGATACGTCGGGAAGTATGGGCGACCCGGTCGATACGACCAGGCCGTATGACAATACGGAAATCTACTCCGGATCCTGCGCTGCAGACGAGTTCTACTGGACGACGCTGGATATCGAGCCGAGCTGCGTCGGCGGCACCAATACCAAGTTCGTCAACGAGGCGGCCTTTGTTTGTGCGGACGCCACGCTGCGTATGACCGGCATTGGCGCATACGCCGGTGTCATGGTGCAATACCGGGCCGACGCCACCAGCTCCGAGCGCTGGCAGCAGTTGCAAATCGGCAACGCCACAGGACTGGTTGAATGCCAGAACGATGAAAGTGTGCATGGCGACGGCACGATCGGAGACTACTATGCCCAGGCCGGTACGGATCTTGCCCCATTCACATCGGACCCGAGCGCGGCTTTGACATGGGGTAGCGGCGACGCGACCCAGGCCTATACCATTTATGACGGTAACTACCTGAACTGGAAAGAAACTCCGGTCACCGCGAGCATCCCCAAGATCGACATCATGAAGGCGGTAACCAAGAACCTCATGAACGCGATCGAGGATGTAAACGTTGGCCTCATGCGTTTCACTGGCTCTGACGGCGGGCGCGTGCTGCATGCCATCAGCCCGCTCAATAGCGATCGCGCGGCAATCCTGGCAAAAATCAATGGCCTCGCCGATGGCGGCGCCACGCCGTTGGCCGAAGCGCTGTACGAGTCTGCCCTGTACTGGCGTGGCCTGAATGCGGACTACGGCAACCTGCAACTCGAAACCGACACGCTAAGCCCCGATTTCGGGCTGCCGATTGGCGATATCGATCCGAAAGCATTTGTCGGCGAGGCGCCGGGCGGCTACCAGAGCCCTTCGATGCCGGTCTGTACACGCAACTTCAACGTATTGCTCAGTGACGGCATGCCTGTTAACGACGTAGACGCGCAGACCAAGGCGCCCACTCTGCCGGACTTCGGCAGCGCGACCTGCGACGGCACCGGCGAAGGTCGCTGTCTCGACGATATCGCAGCGTACCTGTCCACGGTCGACATCAGTGCATCGACGACCGGCCCACAGGTCGTAACAACCCACACCATCGGCTTCGATATCGATCTGCCAATTCTGCAGGCAGCGGCGGCCGAGTCGGGTGGTGACTACTACAAGGCGGAAGACGCCGAATCGCTGACGACGGTTCTGATGCGCATTATTGAGAGCATTGTGGACAAGGGCCTGTCGTTCACGGCGCCGGCTGTTGCCGTTAACACATTCAACCGTACCCAGAACCTGAACGATCTCTACGTATCGACTTTTCTTCCGGACGCCAAGGTCCACTGGCCCGGTAACCTGAAGAAATACACGATCAGTAGCGGTGTTATCAAGGACGCCAGAGACGACGACGCAGTCGATACCGACAGCGGTTTCTTCAAGAACACCGCGCGCAGCATCTGGACGCCGACTGGAACGAATGACGGTACCGACGTAACGCTCGGTGGAGCGGCGAACAAGCTACCGCTGTCGGATGATCGCAATGTCTACACGAACAACGGCTCGTTCAGCGACCTGACGGCCGGAAACAACGTCCTCACGCCGTCCAACGTGGACGACTTCAGCGATGCCGACTTTGGCCTCACGGGTGCTACCGGAGAGCCGAGCCGGGAAGATGTCATTCGCTGGGCACGCGGCCAGGACATTCTGGATGATGACGTCGACGGCCTGACCACGGACACGCGCTATGTGATGGGCGATCCGCTGCATTCACAGCCGGCTGCCGTAGCTTATGGCTCCGATCCTTCGGACCCTGACGTCGTTGTGTTTACGGCGACCAATGACGGCTATTTCCATGCCGTCGATGGCGACACGGGCGTTGAGCTCTGGTCGTTCATCCCCAAGGAGTTCCTGCCGAACCTGCCCGAGCTGATGCTCAACGGTAGTTCGACTTATAAGCAGTACGGCATCGATGGCGACATTGTCCCCGTCGTCGCTGATCTGGATGACAACGGCATCATCGACGGCGACGACTTTATCTACGTCATCTTCGGCCTGCGTCGCGGTGGCAGCACCTACTACGCGCTGGACGTGACGGACAAAGACTCACCGGAATTGCTGTGGACTGCGAGCTATCCGGAATTCGGCCAGAGCTGGAGCAAGCCGGTGGTTGCGCGCGTTGACCTTGTACACGGCAGCCTGAACGCTCAGAAAGCCGTTGTCATCATCGGCGAAGGCTACGACACGGTGCATGACACCGCGGCATTGCCCAGCACTGCTGATAACGCCGGTGCCGGCATCTCGATGCTGGACCTGCTGACAGGTGAGCGCCTGTGGCGAGCCGGTCGGGCCGATGCGGACCTTACGCTTTCGACAATGACTCGTGCGATGCCCAGCCAGATTCGGGTTATCGACTTCAGTGGTGACGGCTTCATTGACCGGATGTACGCTATTGATGTTGGCGGCCAGCTGTTCCGCTTCGACATTTTTCGAAACGAGGCACCGGCCGACCTGGTGACCGGCGGCGTCATCGCCCGATTCGGTGGAGAAGGTGTAGCAACGGCCGGGACGACCGATACGCGTCGCTTCTACTCCGCACCCGATGTATCTATCTTCACGGACCCGGCTCTCAATCGCCGCTTCCTCGCGATTGGTGTGGGTAGCGGCTACCGTGCCCATCCGCTGGATGCCAGCGCCGCGGACGCTTACTACTCGCTTCGCGATCCGGGCTTGTTCTCGAAGCTGGATCAGGACGCGTACGACATCTATGACGTCGCGTTGGACGGGGACATGGCTGAAGTTAGCGGCCAGGTGAACACCGTTATTGGCAGCGACGACCGCGGCTGGAAGTTCACGCTCCCGGCGGGACAGATGATGCTTTCCGCTTCCGCCACGTTCGACAATTCTGTGTTCTTCATTGGCTATCAGCCCGATGTGCTGTCCGCCGCGACCTGCCAGGTAGCCCCCGGAAACAACTACTTGTATCGCGTCGAAGTCGCGAACGGCGACCCGGTGGCGAATAACCTCGACACGATGACACCGGGCGAGAGCAACGCGGCACGGACAACGTCGCTGCAACAGGGCGGTATCGCACCAACGCCGACGTTCCTGTTCCCCGGAGCACCGGATCCTTGCACGGGAGCCGCCTGTTCGCCGCCGCCGATCGGCTGCGTCGGCGTAGAGTGCTTCAACCCGGGCTTCACGAACAACCCTGTGCGCACGCTGTGGACGCAGGACGGGATTGAATAATTGAGTAATGGTTCCGGACTTTTTAGTCCGGAACCCGGATAATTTAGCGATAGTTCAACTGGTTACGGACAGGGCAGGAAGACGCAGGACGCGACGCCCAACAAGGACAAATTCGGAGAAAAGAAGATGACTATTCGCAAAACACTGATCGCTACATTATTACTGCTAGGTGCGCCCGCATTCGCGTTGATCGATGCAGTCGAGCTGTCGCCCGACAACATCATTCTCCCGGGTACTCCCAGCGGTACGATGACATTCAAACCCTGTGTGGGAGAGTGTGACGAGGATCATAAAAGAGCACGACTGACCGCCGATACGAGATTTGTGATCGACGGCAGAGCTGTCAAATTCGATGAGTTCAGGAGGGGTCACGCCACCTTGAAACGTAGCAAAGATAGCTACGCACTGGTGAGCTACGAAACAGAGACGAATACCGTTACAACAATAGAGATAAGTCGGTAGACACTATTTACTTGTGACTGACTGAGATATCCGGTCACGGAATGACTGAAGAGGAAAGGACCATGTTTAAGTCCAGGAAACGGACCGCTTGGGCAGGTTTAGGACTGCTGCTCTCACTGACGATCTCATCTCCCGTTTGGGCCGATGACGTCGAGCTATTGCTATCGACGCCAGGCCTCAGCGGCGCGGCACAACCCAACCTGCTATTCATCCTGGACTCATCCGGCAGTATGACCGGCGAGGTCTCGACTCAGCCGCCCTACGACCCGGCGGTCGTTTATCCCGGCAGCTGCGAAGCCGACAAGTACTACTGGAAAGACGGTACCAGCAGCTGGGTGCCAACCTGTGGCAGCAGCTACAAATTCAAGAAAACACGATTTAACTGTGCCCAGGGCGCCGCGCAAATTGCGACGGCCGGCAAATTTTCCGACACCATGGCGATGTACCGCCAGTACGAAAGCGGCAAGGAAGCCTGGTATACGCTCGACCGCTGGGAAGACGACGCATCTGTCGAGTGTGAAGAAGACTCGGGCGTACATGGTCCCAATGGCGGCAACGCCCTGACAAAACCGTACGCGCGTAGCGGAACCAACAGAAACAACAAATATACGAGCAAGTCCAATAGAGAAGTCAACTGGGGATCCTGGCCTACTCATCGAGTAGTAACGGTATACGATCCCAACTACCTCAATTGGCGTAACGGACCGACGGCGGAGAACCTGCGCAAGACCGACATCGTCCAAGCCGTAACCAAGAACGTCCTCGGCTCGATGAACAACGTCAATGTCGGCTTCATGCGCTTCGACGGCAATAACGGCGGTCCGGTCATGTTCGGTCTCAAAGATCTCGATACAAACCGAACCGCGGCAAATACTATTGTCGATAACCTCCCTGCCAGCGGCAACACGCCGCTCGCAGAAACGCTGTACGAAGCGGCCCGCTATCTCAGTGGTATGAGCCGGGACTACAGTGACTACGACGACACGGATTCGGCGGCCCTGATGGCCCCGGTTACCAGTGCTTCGAAGTACAAGCAGCCGGTCGAATACACGTGTTCGAAGAACTTTGTCGTACTATTGACTGACGGCCTGCCAACGGCGGACCGTGACATCTACACCAAGATCAATGCGGCGGCGCCGGTCGGTCTACCCAACTACGGTACTGTCACCGGCCGCACCGGATGTGCCGGAGCAGACGTTAACGGGCAATGCCTGGACGATGTCGCGGACTACCTGGCTAAAGCCGACCTGAACCCGAATGTTGATGGCGTACAGTCATCAACCCTGTATACGATCGGATTCGGACTCCCGGGAGAGGACGCGGACGCGGCGGCTACCTACCTGACCGAAGCAGCGGATGCAGGCGGCGGCAAGTACTTCGTAGCCAACAACGTTGGCGACCTGACGGAGGCCCTGACGGAAATCACCAGCGATATCTTCAAGCGCGATATTTCCTTTACGGCGCCTGCTGTTGCGGTCAACGCTTTCAATCGAACCCAACACCTGAATGATCTGTATGTCTCCGTGTTCCGCGCCAAGGACGAAGTCCACTGGCCGGGCAACCTGAAGAAGTACGTGATCAGGGGAGTGGGTATCGAAGATGCCCTCGATAACGACGCCATCGATCCGGATACCGGCTTTTTTGCCGGCACCGCCAAGAACTTCTGGAACCAGGGCGCATCTGCTGATGGCGCTGATGTCTACAAGGGCGGTACCGCCAACATCCTGCCTCAACCGGACAGCCGCAAGGTCTACACCAACAACGGCAGCAGCGATCTGACGATAGCGGGCAACGCGTTGACCTCAGGTAATGCGGGGCTCTACACGCCGGGGGACTTCGGTCTCGTCGGTGCCGCTGGCGAGCCTGCGGTGGCAACCCTGATCGACTGGACGCGTGGCATGGATGTCAAGGATGACGACGGCGACGGCGACGTGACGGAATCGCGGGGATCCATGGGTGACACCCTGCACGCGCAGCCTGCGGCCGTGGTCTACGGCAAGACCACTGGCTATGACGTTGTAATTTATACAGCGACCAACACTGGTTACCTGCACGCTATCGACGCCGATAGCGGCGTAGAGAAGTGGGCGTTCATACCAAATGAACTGCTCGATAACCTGGGCGATCTGTACTTCAATGAGAACGTCGACTACAAGAACTACGGACTCGACGGCGACGTTGTGCCCGTCCTCCACGATGCCAACAACGACGGCATTATCACTACCAGCGATGGCGACTTCGTCTACCTGGTATTCGGTATGCGGCGCGGTGGTGACAACTATTACATGGTTGAGGTCTCGGACCCCGACAAACCGAAACTTCGCTGGGTTCGTTCGTTCCCGGAACTTGGTCAGACCTGGTCGCCACCGGTCGTTGCCAAGATCGACATCGATAGCACGCTTCAGCAAAGCCCGCAGAAAGCCGTAGTTGTGATCGGCGGGGGCTATGACACGGCGCATGACTCACCGGCGCACCCGACCACGGCAGACGCCGAAGGCGCCGGCATCATGATGCTGGACCTAAGGACCGGAGACCGCATCTGGAGAGCTGGTATCGATAGCGGCGCGGACCTTGAGCTGAGCAAGATGACGCGCTCCATTCCCGGCCGTATTCGGGTAATCGACCTTAATGGCGACGGCCTGGCGGATCGCATGTACGCAGCTGATCTCGGTGGCCAGATCTGGCGATTCGACATCGCGAATGGCGCCCAGCCGAACAAGGTCGTTGCGGGCGGAGTAATAGCTCGCCTCGGCGCCGAAGGACTGAGTACTCCGACCAGTGCAGATACACGGCGTTTTTATACAACGCCTGATGTATCGATATTGACCGACAAAGAGCAGAACCGCCGCTACCTTGCGATTAGCATCGGCAGTGGCTACCGGGCGCATCCGCTCGATAACGACACCACCGATCGCTTCTATTCGATTCGCGATCCGGATCTGCTCAACCCGTTGACTCAGACTCAGTACAACAGCTACTCGATTATCGACGATGGCGATTTGACTGAGATCGGCGGCGCGTACGGTACATCGATTCCGTTGACTAAGGACGGCTGGATGTTGACGCTGCCCGCTAATGAGAAGGTTCTATCCGACTCGCAGACCTTTGACAACTCGGTCTTCTTCGTCACGATGGAACCGACGGCGGATTCGACAGACCCCTGTCAGGCGGGCATCAGTATTAACCGCCTCTATCGCCTGGACATTGTCAACGGTGACCCGGTCATTGACTACGGCGCTACGATTCCGACCGATCCGGACGATATCGACGCTGCGCGTGTAACCCAACTCGAGCAAGGTGGTATTGCACCGAAGCCGCAGTTCTTTTTCCCAAGCCCCGTAGATCCAAACTGCACGGGCGACGACTGCTCGCCGCCGCCTGTTGCTTGTGTCGGTGTCGAGTGTTTTGACCCGGGTTTCCCGAATTTCCCGGTGCGCACACTATGGACGCAGGACGGTATAGAATAGCCGGACCAGACAGGTCGGACGGAATTCAGGATATTAGTTATGCAAATGCGTAAGAAAATGCAGGGAATAACGCTGTTGGAGCTGATGATCGTGGTCGTGATCATCGGCATTCTGACCACGATCGCGTTCCCGAACTACCGCGATTTCGTGGCACGCGCGAAACGCGCCGAAGCCAAGGCGGGGCTGCTAAAGATCGCAACAAACCAGGAAAAGTTTTACCTGCAGAACCAGCGATTCGGCACGCTCGTAGAGCTTGGCTATGCCGCCACGACGATCCCCTCTGAATCTGGCACCTACACGTTCACTGTTGCGGCAAACCCGACGTGGCCGGAGAATTTCCTGGCAACAGCGACCTACATTCCCGACGACCAGGAAAAAACAAAGTGCCTGACGTTCCGAATTAACGGTGGCGCCACCAAGACGTCGGGGCCGTATACCGACTGCTGGACGCGAAAGAACTAGGTCGGGCTGCCGGAATCCGAACCGGCATTCTCGCCGGTTGCCGCTTCAGCGCGCGCCGTATCACGGCCGGAAAAGAACAGCGCATCGATAATCAACAACGCGGCGCCGACAGAAATGCCGGCGTCCGCCACGTTGAACGAGGGAAAAGCCCAGTTTCCGAACCATACCTGAATGAAGTCGGTCACGTGCCCCAGCAGGACGCGATCAATCAGGTTGCCAATGGCGCCACCCAGCACGAAAGCCAGGCCGCAGGATAATATCGCCTGGCCCTGCTTTCGAATTCGCCAGATCCAGACGGCAATTACGGCGCTGACCGTCGTGGCCAGCACCACGAAGAACCAGCGTTGCCAACCGCCGGCATTCGCGAGGAAACTGAAAGCAGCACCTTCATTTTTCTGGTGCGTCAGGTTGATAAAGCCATTGATCGGCACTCGATCGTAGAGCGGCAGCCACTCGACAATGGCCCACTTCGTCACCTGGTCGGCAATGACTATGACTGCCGCGACAACCATCCACGCGATGAATCGTCCGTTGCCTACGCTGATTTCTGCTTGATTATCCAATATCCGTGTTCCTGTCATACCGCCAATGCGGCGAGAGCGGTACGCGCATTTTCGGCATCAATGGCCATTTGTGCAACCAGATCGTCAACGGACCCGAACTTCTCCTCGGGGCGAAGGTGCGCAAGAAAGTCCACGTGAATGTATTCACCATAGATTTCCCTATCGAAATCAAACAGGTGAACTTCCAGCAGTGGCTTGCACAATTCGAACGTCGGCCGCGTGCCGAGGCTCGCGACGCCGTCCACCGCGCCATCGTCAAGACCGTATACGCGTACGGCGAATATTCCCATTACTGCGCTCTGGCGTCGTCGGATATCGACGTTAGCCGTCGCGTAGCCAAGCGAGCGCCCGACCTGCCTGCCCTTCACGACTTTTCCGGACATTCGATACGGGCGACCAAGCAGCGTGGATGCGCGCTGCACATCCCCATCCGCCAGCGTCTCGCGAATTATCGTGCTACTGACCCTGACACCATCGACAACGATACTCGGCACACGCTCAAGTCCAAACTGCAGCGCCCGGCTCGCCCGCGCCAAGTGCTCGATCGTGCCTTCGCGACGGCTTGCGAACCGAAAATCATCGCCAACCACGATATGGCGTGCATTTAGCCCGTGCACCAGGATCTGGCGGATAAACGCGTCGGCGCGAATGCCCCGCATGGCGGGACCGAATCGTGGGCAGAAAAAGATATCGATGCCGTGATCGGCCAGGGCGTCGAACTTCTCCCGAAAGCGCATGAGCCGCGCAGGCGGGCTCACTGCCGCAAAGAACTCTTTGGGCGTGGGCTCGAAGCTCATTACCACTGACGGGCGCTCGCTTCGTCGTGCTTCCCGAGTCACCCTATCCAGGAGTTGCTGATGACCAAGATGCACGCCGTCGTAGGCGCCAATCGTCACAACACTGCCATCCGCCAATGCACCGACAGGCAAGTCAGACAAGTGTCTTACCAGCCGCATCCTAGCTCTCCTTCAGGCGAAACTGCGACGGGCGCATGCCGAGAACCAGCAACGCCAGGAAGTAGCTGGCAGCCCCGGCAGCTACGGAAATCGTCAGCCAGTAGACGCGATCGAACAACGTAACGTCCAGCCACCAGGATAGCGGGCGACCCAGCTGGTAAAGCACCCCGCACATTGCGAGGTTCGCGATCCCGACACGTGTCAGCAGCGATAGCCAACCCGAGGAGTGACGAATCACCTGGTCTTTTCTCAAGCCCCGGTAAAGCAGGGCCGCGTTCAGAATCGCAGCCACGGACGTGGCAGCCGCCAGCCCGACATGCGGTCCATTGAAGCCCGTGGCGCTCAGGTACCACGCTGAGGCGACACTGAGTACCAGGTTGGTACCCAGCGCGACGAGACCGATGCGAACCGGCGTACGCGTGTCCTCGCGCGCAAAAAAAGCGGGCGCCAGGATCTTCACGAAGGAGAAGCCGATCAAACCGACCGCATACGCACGCAGCGCAAGCATTGTCATGGTGACCGAATTTTCATCGAAGATTCCTCCGAAGAACAACGTCGCAATCAGCGGACCTGACAGCAATATCAGACCGGCTGCTGCCGGCACGACGATGAGCAGCGCAAGCCGCATCGACCAGTCCAGTGTCTGCGCAAACTCCGTCTTGTCATCACTCGCCCAGAGCCGGGACAACGTCGGCAATGTGACGGTTGCCAGAGCGATACTGAAAAGGCCCAACGGAAATTCCATTAGCCGGTCAGAGAAATACAGGTAACTGATGCTGCCAACGGGTAACAGTGAGGCGATGATCCCTCCGATCAGCACGTTAATTTGCGCTACTGACGAACCGAATATCGCCGGGACCATCAGGCGAAACGCGCGCCGCACACCCTCATGCCTGGGCGACCAGGTCGGTCGTGGGAACGCGTGCAGTCTCGCCAGGAATGGCAGCTGAAAAAGCAGCTGCAGAATACCCGCCAGCAGTATCGCGTAGGCGAGTGCCATGACGGGCTGTTCGAGTCGAGGCGACACCCATACGGCCGCGGCGATCAGGACAACGTTCAGGATTACCGGGGTAAACGCCGGAACGCCGAAGCGCCCATACGTGTTGAGAATGCCACCCGCAAATGCGGTCAGCGAGACAAACAACAAATACGGAAATGTAAAGCGCAGCATCAGGGCCGCGAGATCAAAATCTCCACCGTCACCCACAAAGCCGGGAGCGACAATCAATACGAGTAGCGGAGAGGCGATGACGCCCACGAGGGTGATAAAGAACAGCACGATACCGAACGTACCCGCAACAGCATCGACGAATTCCCGGGCCTCGGAATGATCGTGTTTCTCACGATAACGCGCCATCACGGGAATGAAACCCGCCGAAAACGCGCCCTCAGCGAAAAAGCGCCTCAGCATATTGGGGATGCGCTGGGCTACGAGGAAGGCGTCCATGACCAGCGAGGCGCCGAAATAACGCGCGAATACCACGTCCCTCACCAGCCCAAGCACACGGGAGATGAGCGTCATGCCGCTGACTACCGCAGTCCTCAGCGCCAATTTCAGCCCGCTGTTCTGTTTTCTGGTCGTCATCGGAGCGCCGAGTTTAGCCCAAAAAAGTCATAAAATCAGTCATTTACACATTATGTCGCGCGTTTCGGCGCAGGCCCGTCAATGGCCATTGACAATGCGCCTCCGGCCACGAATAATACGCGGCTCTTTGAGAGCAGGACACGGGAAAACCAGTGGCAAACATCAAATCAGCGCAGAAGCGTGCCCGCCAGGCGGAGAAGACCCGCAAGCACAACATGGGTCTTCGCTCCATGATGCGCACGAAAATTAAAAACGTCGTCAATGCTTGTGACGCCGGCGACAAGGACACAGCCGTTGCTGCGTACAAAGACGCCGTGCCGGTCATTGACAGCATGATCAACAAGGGCATTGTCACCAAGAACAAGGCGGCACGTCATAAGAGCCGTCTGAACACACGCGTAAAAGCATTGTCGGCCTGAGCAACGCTAACGATCAAGAATAAGCCGGGCCTGCAATCGCGGGCCCGGCTTTTTTGTGCCTTGCCTAGACGGACGTGGGATCGAATGCTTCGTCGACGCCAATGTCTTCTTTCATCAGCTCAAATTCGCGCATGATTGCCTGGCCCAACGCCTCCGTGCCCTGACCCGTCGCCGCACTAACTTCGAATACCGGGCCCTCCCAGGCCAGTGCTTCCAACAGCATCTCCCGGGCGACCGCGAGGTCTTCCTCGTCCAGCAAATCGATCTTGTTGATCACGAGCCAGCGCGGCTTTTCAGCGAGTTCCACTGAGAAACGCACCAGCTCCGCCGCGATTGCCTTGACCTCGTCGGCCGGGTCCGTGGCTGGGTCGAGCGGTGCAATATCCACCAGGTGCAGCAGGAGGCGCGTCCTTTGAAGATGTTTAAGGAACTGGATACCCAGTCCGGCGCCTTCCGAGGCACCCTCTATCAGGCCTGGAACATCGGCCATCACAAAACTTTGCAACTGACCGACTCGAACAACGCCGAGGTTCGGGTGCAATGTCGTGAACGGATAATCGGCGATCCGTGGTTTCGCCTGAGACATCGCCGTGATCAGAGTGGACTTGCCGGCGTTGGGCATGCCTAGCAAGCCGACATCTGCCAGAACCTTGAGCTCGAGGCTAAGGTGGCGGGCTTCGCCGGGCGTGCCATTGGTTATCTTTCGCGGCGCCCGATTGATGCTGCTCTTGAAGCGGGTATTGCCGAGACCCCGGTGGCCACCCTCGGCCACCTTCTGGCGCTGGCCAGCCAGCGTCAGATCGCAGATGAATTCGCCCGTGTCAACATCGTGGACAACCGTCCCACACGGAATCATGACTTCCAGGTCGTCCGCAGAGGCACCCGTCCGGTTTTCCCCTGCGCCGCCCTGGCCACCCGCAGCCTTGAATCGTCTCGCGACGCGGAAATCCGCAAGCGTATTCAACGATGCGTCGGCGACCAGGTAGACGCTGCCGCCGTTGCCGCCGTCACCACCATCGGGTCCACCGCGCTCCACGTATTTTTCGCGACGAAAGCTCAGGCAGCCATGACCGCCATTGCCCGCCTGAACGCGAATCGTTGCTTCATCGACGAATTTCATCTGACCGCCAGTCTGTCATTTGGAAACGAAAAACCCCGCAACAGCGGGGCTTCGTTAATTGTTTCGGCCACCGCGAAATCACTCGCAGGGCGTTGGTAGGTTCTACGCGTCGACGACGCTAACGAACTGCCGGCTCTGCGGGCCTTTCTTCTCGAACTTGACGTGCCCGTCTTTCTTCGCAAACAGCGTGTGATCACGACCGATGCCAACATTTACGCCCGCATGAAAACGCGTACCACGCTGACGAACGATGATGTTGCCCGCTATAGCTTTCTGGCCGCCGTACAGTTTGACGCCTAAGCGTTTACTTTCCGAATCGCGACCGTTCTTGGTACTACCGCCTGCTTTCTTATGTGCCACTGTTCTCTACCTGTTTGTTGTATCGCCCAGGACCAGCCTGGGCTTCGTTAATTACTTGTCAGTTTTCTTAACAGCCTTTTTCTTGGCTGCCGGCTTCTTGGTCGCCGCTTTCTTGGCTGCCGGCTTCTTGGTCGCCGCTTTCTTGGCCGCTGCCTTCTCAGGCACCGCTTTCTTGGCCGCTGCCTTCTCAGGCGCCGCTTTCTTGGCCGCAGGCTCGTCCTTCTTGGGCTCTGCCTTCTTTGCGCCGGACGCCTTGATGCCGGTGATCTCGACTTCGGTGAAGAACTGGCGATGCGTGCCCTGACGCAGATAGTTCTTACGTCGCTTGAACTTCACAACAGGCACTTTCCTGCTCTTGCCCTGACGTAGCACTTTCGCACTCACTGAGCCGCCGGCGATAACCGGGTTGCCAACCTTTATATCACTGCCGTCGCCGATCAAAAGCACGTCATCGAAATCGACGGATGCGCCCTCTTCGGCCTCGATTTTCTCGAGACGCAGGACATCACCCTTTGCTGCGCGGTACTGTTTGCCGCCGGTGCGAAAAACCGCATACATTATGTTCTCTCCATTGCGCCAGCTGCGTTCCTCGCAACCGACTGAGAATTAAGACTTTTTTCGTGGCCTGATAAGCCCAGGCGCAAGCGCCGCTCTGGCGGGAGCCACAAAAGAGCGAGAATTCTATAGAACGAGCGGCCCCGGGTCAACGCCAGCAGCCTACGAAATTTTACCTTATTTCAATAGCTTGCGTTCTCACGATTCGCGCGTGAAAAACTCAGGCCGTATCGCCAATAGCGGCGCTTTCAGGCATTATCTCGAAACTTATGCAAGTTGCCGAAAAAACACCGGTTGCGCTCAGCTTCGATGACGTCGTAGCGATTGCGGAAACGGACAGACAGGCCGTAGACCGGCTAATCACCGGAAGCCTCAAGAGCGACGTCGCCCTTGTCTCGCAGGTGTCCCAGTACATCGTGATGAGCGGCGGCAAGCGCTTGCGCCCGCTGATCGTGCTGCTCGCCGCGCGGGCACTCGGCTATCAGGGCAAGCAACATATTCAGGCGGCTGCCATTATCGAATTCATCCATACCGCGACACTGCTGCATGACGATGTCGTGGATTCATCCGCACGACGTCGGGGCATGGATTCCGCAAACACCGTTTTCGGCAACCAGGCCAGCGTCCTTGTTGGCGACTTTCTGTACTCGCGCTCTTTCCAGATGATGGTCGACATCGGCGACATGCGGGTCATGCAGATCCTCGCCGATGCCACCAACACCATCGCTGCTGGCGAAGTCATGCAGCTCATGAATGTCCATAATCCGGACGCGAGTGAAGACGAGTATCGCCAGGTTATCTACCGCAAGACGGCAAGGCTGTTTGAGGCCGGCGCGCAGATTGCCGCGGTGCTTGCCGATCGCGATCCTGCAGACGAAACGGCGATGGTCAGGTACGGACAAAATCTCGGCACGGCTTTTCAGCTGGTCGACGATGCCCTTGATTTCAACGCTTCCTCTGAGGAACTGGGTAAGAACCTGGGCGATGATCTCGCGGAGGGCAAAGCAACCTTGCCGCTCATCTACGCTATGCAGGTTGGCTCCGAGAGTGAACGTGCATTGATTCGCAAAGCGATCGTTGACGGCGGGCTCGACCAGATGGATGCCATACAGTCCATCATCGAGTCGACGGGCGCATTGACGTACACCGAAAAACGCGCGCATGAGGCCGCTGACATCGCGATTAGTGCGCTTGCCGACATTCCCGACTCGGAGCACAAACAGGCGCTGATCTCGATTGCGGAGTTCGCCGTCAAGCGGCGTTCCTAGTGCGGTGTAGCAGCTAGATGGACCGTTTTAATACGCCGTGGAGGGTAACCTCGGCGGCTATCTACACAACCCCTACGGATTCACGCGTCTACGGTACGCTCGAGATCGATGTAACGGACGCTAAACGCTTCCTCGACAAAAGGCGAGCCGAAGGCGTGAAGCTGACGATGACGCATCTCGCAACGGCTGTATTGGCACGGGCGGTCGCCTTCGATGTTCCAGAAATGAACTGTTTTATTCGTCGCGGCGCGGTCGTTGGGCGGGAGCGGCTGGATGTCATGGTTCCTGTGTCTGTTGGTGGCGACGCTGGCGTCACTGCAGCGATCATCAGGGATGCTCACGCGAAACCGGTCAGTGCGATCGCCGAGGAAATCCGCGACAAGGCGGCCGTTGGACGCGGCGGCGTGGAGATCAAGGCTGCGCAGAACAAATATCTTCTAAACCGTATTCCCTGGCCGCTGCGGCGTCCGGTCTTCCTCCTGCTGAAGTGGATCACGGTCGACCTCGGCCTGGAGATCAAGGCGCTCGGTTTGTCGGCCCATAGCTTCGGCTCGTTCGTCGTCTCCGACATCGGCAGCTTCGGCTTGAACACAGGTATGACAGCGCTCATGCCTGCAGCCAAGGTACCGGCCGTAATCGTATTGGGAAAAATCGAAGAGAAGCCGGTGGTACGCCGCGGCGAAATCGTGATTCGAACCATCTTGCCGCTGACCGGAACGTTCGACCATCGAATCGTTGACGGCAAGCAGATCGGCAAACTTGCGCGCGGCATAAAACGAAATTTCAGGAAGCCGGAGTGGCTGGACGAAGAGCCGACAACGGAGCTCGATACCTGCCTGTTTGCGCCGCGGAACTGAGACCTGCAGTCCCTAGTCAGACTGTAGCGCCAGTACCGGATCCAGTCGTGCGGCAGAGACCGCCGGGTAAACACCGAATCCCACTGCGATAGCCATGCAGACGATCACGACAACAATCATCACCAGCAGCGACCAGGCGACGTCACGCGACCGTCAAGGCAAATTCCTGGCGAATCGAGCTCGTCCACCGCTGCCTGCGCCAGGTACCGCATGACCGCCCTGAACGCGCGGCACCCTTCGAGTATAAGCGCTTGATAATAAAAGAAAATCGGGGTAGTAAAAAATTGGTCGGGGCGAGAGGATTTGAACCTCCGACCCCCTGACCCCGAGACAGGTGCGCTACCAGGCTGCGCCACGCCCCGACCGTGGCGCGGAGTTTACAACAACTCCACAGCCTCGACTAGCGCTTCTGCACTACCGCAACAGGAGGCCCTCGGCTGGCTGATATGAGCGCCGCGACGGATGTCGCACCGAACAGGAAGGTCACAGAATTGCGGAGCGATTCTTGGCTTCCCGGCAAAGCTGGCTAGCTCACCCTCATTCGTACTGCGCCGTCAACACCGTGCCGTCATTCCCTACGATCATAAAGTAGGCGGGAGCAACACCGTCATCAACCCATGTCATGCCGCCGAGTTGTTCGGTTGTCCCTGTTCGAATAATGTCGCCTGGGTCAGCATCCGGATCGACGACAAACGTACCGGACGAGCCCACGGTTCCGAGCACCGGATTTTGCGGCAATCCGGAATCCCACTGCGTCACTGCGACGAAGTTGATATTGGACGTCCCAGGAACATGCGATGTCCAGGTTACGCCATCGGGACTTGTAAGGATCGTATCGTTGGACCCAACGACGACAAATTGATTGCCGTCCCACGTAATATCATTCAGGTCATTGTTGAGTGGTTTCGGCTGTTCTACCCATGTAAGGGCATCACCGCTGCTGAGAATAGTGCCGTTTGAGCCCACAACGACGATTATGTTGCCGTTGCCGGCGACTGCATTAAAAGCTGTATTTGCCAAATTTGCGCCGGCATTCTGCGAACTCCACGAGCTACCATCACCGTTGCTGGTCAGGATGACCCGGTTGTTGCCAACCGCAATATACTTGTCGACTATCCAGGCGACGTCCTGCAAGTTTACGGCACCCGGTAAATTGGTCAGATCTTCCTGTACCCAAATGTTGCCATCACCGCTCAAAACGGTACTCGCGGCACCTACGATAAGGAATTGCGAATTGACGTTCTCCCAGGTCACGCCTGCGAGCGGCTGAGGAACATTAACGAGGGAAGCATCGACCCAACCGTCTAACGTACCGTTGGGACTTTTCAGAATAACGCCGCTGTCACCGACAGCAACCACGGTATCCAATCCGTTCCAGGCAACGTCGTTGAGCTGGTTGTTCGTCACACTCAGTTGCGGCGTACCAGCAACCTCATCGGACAGGACCGACGAGCCGTCGGCGGAGTTGGCCTGGACCCGGTAGTAATAGGTATTCCCCGCCAGTACATCGACGCCGGAATGTACAACGTAGCGAGTGCCTGAAAAGGTCGGTACGACGACGCTGCTGTTTGCGGAAACGCCGGGCGCGTTGTCCCAGTACACCGTGTAGTCAGCCGCAGCCGCATCCAGTGTCCAGGAAATTGTGTTTTGAAGCTCGCTGCTGTCTCCGTCGCCAGAAACAACCTGGACGTTCAGGGGCACACCCGGTGGGTTACCCGGGTTGATCACCGGGCCGGTTGTTGGAGACACCGTGCCTCTACTTCCTCCGCAAGCCGCCAGAATAAGCATGGAGGCTGCTGCTGCGAGAACGATTGTGAGATGACTGCGACTGTTCCTGAACATGACGTGCACCTTTAGTGTCTGATTTTGAAAACTTCCTACCCCTTAGAGTTATAACGGGGCAGGGGGTTTCGCGTTGACACGCTGGCTATTCGGGCTGGTTAGTGCCCGGTAATGTCCACACCAACTCGGAGTCTTCCAAAATGTAGTCGTCGAGCCACCAGATTCGGCGCGACTTGGCATCGGACTCGGTTTCCTCGCCGTTAGCATCGAATACCCATTGCGCCCATACACCGTGGAGCTTTGAGCCGTCCGGGTTGGCCTCGCTCGAGTGTGTATCGCCGCCAGCGTTCATGCGTCGGGCTACCAGGCACACGCCCTTCCTTGCTTCTGATCGCGTGAGCGGCGGCATTCAGGAAAAGCGGTCGTTCGATGCCACTGGCTGCTCCTGATCCGAAAATGCCGTAGGGCGCTGCGCAAGTAGGCGGTCAATCGCGGTGCGGCGTCAGCCCGCAGTTGCGGTGGCCGAAAGGGCGGCGGTAAGCGCTGGCTTGGCATGGAGAAGACGGGTCCCAGATGGGCGAATGTCTGAGGACCCCTCCGATAACGCCGACATCGCGGATAAGTCGGCCGACTAGCTGCGCGACATTCGCGTGAATCTGGTATGCATTGTCGCGCACCGCGATGTCTCTTTAGTCGTGGCGGCGCCAGTCGGGTCCACATGTGGGTTCTCTGCGCCCGCGCGCCGGGAATTACTCCGCAAATACTGATCTGCCTGTTCAAGGCAATCCCAAGTCATCGGCTGCCCGACCACAGTTGTCTTGTAAAGCCAGTTTGTAGGTATTTCGCAAGCCTGTACGATAGAGTCTTCGATGAGCACGGAGGCTTGGCCGTCTTGGGCGTTTTTACAGCGATATGACGATCAGGCACACACTAAGAATCGGGGGATCATTATGAATCTGAACGCTGGACTGCTCGGGGGAGGATCCTGGGGAACAACCGTGGCCGCACTAATCGCGAAAAACACACCGGTAACGATGTGGGCCAGGGATCAGGGAACCGTAGACGAAATCAATACGAAACACAGCAATGCCAGGTACCTGCCCGATGCGGTGCTTCCAGCAAACGTGCGTGCAACAGCTGACATTGAAGAAGCCGTGGCGGGTATGGACGTAATCGTAATGGGCATCCCATCGCAGTCGTTCCGGGGCGTGCTCGAACAAATCAAACCGCATATCAGGCCCTGGGTGCCCGTTATCAGCCTTAGTAAAGGCCTGGAACTCAGCACTCGCAAACGCATGACCGAGCTGGTCAACGAAGTTCTTCCAGGGCATCCCGCCGGTGTCCTGACCGGGCCTAACCTGGCCAGGGAAATTATGTCGGGCTACGCCGCCGCCAGCGTCATCGCGATGGATGACGAGGTCATCGTCAAAGAACTTCAGAAGCTGTTTCACAGCGGTCTGTTTCGCGTCTATACCAATCACGATGTTATTGGTTGCGAGCTCGGCGGCGTTCTAAAAAACATCATCGCGATCGCCACCGGCATGGGCGATGGGCAAGGCGCGGGGGAAAACACGCGTTCGGCCGTCATTACGCGCGGTCTCGCGGAGATTACTCGCCTTGGTGTCGCCATGGGAGGCGAACCGCAGACATTCGCAGGGCTCGCCGGCACCGGAGACCTGATTGCGACCTGTACAAGCCCGCAAAGCAGAAATCGCACCGTTGGCTATGAGCTCGGAAAGGGTCGGACCATCAAGGAAGTAATTGACGAGATGTTCATGGTCGCCGAAGGGGTCAAAAGCGCACCGGCCGTCGTGGCGCTGGCCGAGGAGTATGGCGTGGACATGCCGATTGCCCGGGAAGTACTCCAGGTTGTGCAGGACAAGAGCTCGGCCCGACAGGCTTTTCGTGGCTTGTTGAGGACGGTGGCCGGCGCGGAGTCGGACCCGGGCTAGGATAGACGTAAGGGACGCTTGGAATGCAACGTGCGAAATCCGCTTCCGACTATTTAGCCAAGACCAACGTCTGGAAGAACGAGCAGCTCAGACTTCGCGCCGCACTGCTCGCGCGCCGCTAGCCGAGGAGATCAAGTAGG
>RCNG010000037.1_pt1 | contig 47611 bp, 34 predicted proteins | sample 2041371 | NCBI WGS metagenome assembly RCNG01 (sample SAMN09708227, study PRJNA481090) | Marine sediment metagenome, whole genome shotgun sequencing project. | biome: marine sediment; feature: ocean; material: sediment; isolation source: Sewage treatment plant 1 marine sediment (STP1) ... | reverse complement strand
GCCGGGGGTGCCGGTGGTGATGATGTCACCGGGCAGCAGGGTCATGGTGCGGCTGATATAGCTGACCAGAAAGTGGGGTGTGAAGATCAGCTGCTTGGTGTTGCTACTCTGCATCACCTCGTCATTCCAGCGACAGGTGATATCCAGGCCCAGCGCCTGGTCGGGCAACTCGTCCGGCGTCACCAGCCAGGGGCCGCAGGGACCGCCGGTGTCGATGCTCTTGCCGCGGAAGAACTGCTTGTCCGAGTACTGGGCCTCGCGGTCGCTGACGTCGTTGAAGCAGGTGAAGCCGGCGATGTGATCGCGGGCGTTTTCGCGGGCGATGGCCCGCCCCGGCTTGCCGATGACCACGGCCAGTTCACCTTCGGCGTCGACCTGCTGGAGTTCCTCCGGCAGCTCGATGGGCAGCCCCGTCGCCTGCAGGCAGGTTGTCGCCTTGCTGAACAGCAGCGGCTTGGCGGGCAGTTTCTTGTTCTGCTCCTCGGCGTGGTCGCGGTAGTTCAGGCCCACGGCGATGATCTTCGACGGCAGGATGATCGGCGCCATCAGGTGCACCTTGCCCAGATCGAGATAGGGCCGCGGCAGTTCCTGCCCGGTGCGGACGAGGTGTTCCATTTCGCCGAGACGAACGAAATCCTGCTCGTAGACCGAACGGACACGCGAGAGGTCGGGCAACAGGGCGTGCCAGTTCGTGTTCAGCGACGGATCGGCCGCCGGCAGATCGAGGCCGACGGTTGCGCTCAGGGCCAGGCCGGGTCGCGGCTCGAGCCCCTGCGAGATGGTGATGAGTTTCATGGGGGAAATATGGTGGACGACCGCCCGATCGTCCACCGAGTTCAGATTACCGCCCTCAGGAGGGTTCCAGGGAACTGCTCGGCGATGACCAGCTTGCGGTGGGAAAAAATTCCGGCAAGCTGCTGCCGCACCACCAGTTTGTGCACCAGTTTTCCCAGCGGGCCGAAGGGCATCAGGTAGAGAATCTCATCGAGGATGCGCGTCCCGGTCCCGACGCTCTCGAACCGATGGGTGTGGTGCCAGAAGCTGTAGGGCCCAGCCAGCTGTTCGTCCACGAATATGTGGGGCGGATCGTAGGCAGTGATCATGGTACGCCAATGGGTAGGTAAGGGGCCCAGGCTGATTTGGTAATCGATGAGGGCTCCGGTACGCATAGCTACCGGGGATGGGGTCAATATGCGGAAACTGAGCCAAGGCGGCGTGATCCGCGCCAGATTTTCGGGCTCGGAAAAAAACGCGAAGACCTCGTCCAGGGGGGCGGGTACAAGCTGTTCGCTGGTCAGTCTATACATGGTTCCGGCTCCTTGAAACGGCCTTGTTTTCGTTTCCAGGCAAAAAATCCGTGACAAATCTTGACAAAGATTATACATATATTGTATACGCCGCAACCATCCGGGTGCACCAACCAAACTTGGAGAATTTCATGAACGCATCCAAAAGGGATGAAAATTCGACGGAAGGCCGCCATTCCATTGCGGTTGTTTCGCGCCGCACCGGTATCACCCAGCTAGTGCTGCGAGCCTGGGAACGTCGATATGGTGCCGTAGTCCCTTCGCGCACGGCCACGGGCCGGCGCCTGTATTCGGATCAGGACCTGGAAAAACTATCCCTCCTGCAGATGCTGACGAACAGCGGCCACCGAATCGGCGACATCGCCAACCTGTCTGAGGAGGATTTGCGCCAACTTGCCGCTGAAAGCGGCGTCATGACGATGGTTGCCGCTTCCGAGTCTCTCGACGGAGGCGCGGTGGAGGCGCGGGAACTTCTCGACGAAGCCCTGATGGCGGTCCAGAATTTCGATGACCGCGGCCTGGAGACGATCCTGGACAGGGCGCTGCTTAATTTGAGCAAACCATTGTTGCGCAAGGAATTGCTGGCTCCTATGCTGGAAGAGATAGGGGCCCGTTGGAGTGACGGCCGCCTGCGGATTGCCCACGAGCACATGGCCACGGCCATCGTTTCGGCCTTCCTGATCTCGATGAACTCCCGGTACCAGGTCCTGCCCGGCGCGCCTCTTGTGGCGGTGGCGACCCCCAGCGGCCACTGGCACGAATTGGGGGCCCTGCTGGCGGCCTCCCACGCCTACGAGTCCGGTTGGGACGTTCTTTATCTGGGGTCCAACATGCCGGCCGAGGAACTGGCGACAGCGGCCCGTTCGCGCGGGGTACGCGCCATCATGCTCAGCTTGGTCTTTCCGAAGGCCGATCCAGGGGTCAGGGAGCAGTTGCGGGAGTTGAGGAAGCTGGTCGGTCCGGATCTCCCGATCCTGGTCGGCGGGCACGGGGCCTCTTCCTATCTGCCTACCCTGACGGAAATCCGGGCCCAGATTGTGGGCGATACCGAAGAGCTGGGCCGGGTGCTGACGTCGCTTTAGCCGGCTTTCATCCCTGAAACAGCCCTGAAACCCCTGTTCCCTGGCCTTTCTGGCCGGGGTTTCTTGTATCTGGAAATAATGTATAGAAAATGTATAATAAAACATTGACAAAACCTAGACATGATTTATATTGATCCACATGGGAAGGGGAAGACCCAGACCAATGACCCATCGAACGCCACGCTAAACAGACCGATTGAAAGGATACAGGACATGAAGAAGGCACTGAACATCCTGGCCGCACTGACGGCCCTGATCATCGTCGCAGCGCCCATGACCGCCCTGGCTCATTGCGGATCCTGCGGGACCGGCGCCGATGACAAGCACGAGCACGCTGCTGAACACATGGCCATTTTCACTCTGGCCGAAGACGCGGGCTTCACCACCCTGGTCGCCGCCATCAAGGCCGCCGGCCTGGAGGAGACCCTGACCGAGAAGGGCCCCTTCACGGTCTTCGCTCCCACGGACGAGGCCTTCGCCAAGCTTCCTGAAGGCACGGTAGAGGCCCTGCTGGCCGATCCGGTGAAGTTGAAAAAGGTCCTGCTGTATCACGTGGTGGCCGGCTCGGTGACCAGTGAACAGGTGGTCAAGCTGACCAAAGCGGAGACCCTCGAAGGTTCCACGGTGGCCGTCAACGCGAAGAAAGGCGTCATGATCAACGACGCCCAGGTCGTCAAGGCCGACATCGAAGCCAGCAACGGGACCGTGCACGTGATCGACACCGTGCTGATTCCCGCTGATCTCTAGAAACCTGAACTGAAATATGGACCGTCGAGCCGGGTAGGCCGGCCGGCGGTAACGGGGAGAAGACCCATGAGAACCAAGACGAACAGAACCGGGGAGAAGACAATGCGAAATTCGAGCAAAAAAATTCTGGTCCTGCTGGCCGTGCTGGCCCTGGCCTTCGCGGCCGCCGGCTGCAGTGACGACGACGACAATCCGATAGCTCCGGAAATGGGCACGGGGGCCACCCTGCGCGTGGTGCATGCTTCGCCCAACGCCCCGACTGTGGACGTGTATGCCGAAGGCGTGGCGGCCCCCTTGCTGACCGACCTGGCCTACACTCAGACCAGCATGTATCTGGATCTGGATGCGGGTACATATAACATCCAGCTGCGTGGCGCCGGCGCCATGCCCACCTCGCCGCCGGCATTCGAGACCGGTGACATCATCATCCCCGAAGGAGCCGTGATCACGGCCGTGGCCGCGGGCAATTTCGGCAGCATGGATGATGACGACATGTTCCGCGTGATTCCTCTGGTCGAAGACTGGGCGAGCCCCGGAGCCGGCAACGCTGCTGTCAGGGTCCTGCACGCCGGTGCCGATGCGCCGACCGTGGCGATCGACGTCGGCAACGACGGCACCGCCGAGATTCCGGATTTCGCTCGCTTCGCCGAGACCGGTCCGGCCGGCGTGGCCCTGCCCGCGGGCAGCCCTCTGGCCGTCGGGATCTGGGCCGGAAACCCCCTCGCCCGGGTGACCGCGTTTCAGACCCCGGCGTTGCCGGAGGCCAACATCATCCTGATCGCCACCGGTATGCTGGGCAAGCTGCCCCGCGACGACATGGGCTTCGGTCTGCTGGCCGTGGGGCCGAGCGGCACCGTGGGTTTGATCCGTCAGAACCCGACCGTCTTCGTGCTGCACGCCTCGCCCGATGCGCCGGCGGTTGATATTTTTGTCGGGGGTACCGACACCGAGCTGGTGGGCGATCTGTCCTTCAGCAGCCTCTCCCCGGCGGTGCAAGTGCCCCCGGCTGCTTACAGCCTGGACGTGAAGGTCAGCGCCAACGGTGCCCTGGCCGGCACGGTCATGACGCCCGAACTGATGGCCGGTGAGCGCTACCTGGCGATCGCCTCCGGATTCGCTCTCGGCGGCACGCCCGGCTTCACGGTCCTGCCCTACGGGGAAAAATTCGGGGATTCGGCTTCGCCGCAAGTTCGGGTCGTCCATGCTTCGCCCGACGCTCCGACGGTCGACGTGGGACTCTGGGATGGCACGGATTTCACGGCCATCTCGGATTACAGCGGTCTGTCCTTCGGCGACGCCTCCCCCGAGAATGGATTGGCCATCGACGCCATGAACATCACGGTGGGTGTCGCGGTGACCCAGACGACCACGCCGGCGGCGACCTTCGACCTGGCCTTGATGGGCGGCCAGAAGGCCTTCGCGATCGCGGCCGGAAGTCTCGGCGGAACAGGTGAGACTTTCCGCCTGATGCTGGTGGACACTACGGAATTCCCCTGGCAGACGGCCCAGGTGATGCCCAATCCGTAGAACGCGAGCCCTGATGAAATGGAAAAGGCCGGGAGATAACTCCCGGCCTTTTTTCCGGTTCCTTCCGGTCAGGCTGTTGCCTGCCAAGCGTCCCTACTTGATTTCGATCCTGCGGGGCAGGCTCTTCTCGCTCTTGGGCAGGGTGATGGTCAACACGCCGTTCTTGAACTCGGCGCTGATGCCGTCCGCCTCAATGGCGTTGCCCAGGCTGAAGGTGCGGCTGAAGGTCACTTGGCCGGAACGCTCGGAGCGCCGCGCCTCGAATCCTTCGGGAACGCTTTCCTTGCGTTCGGCTTTCACCCAAAGGGTCTGGTCTTCGACACTCAGGTCCAGGTCCTCGTGCGGGACACCCGGCAGGTCCATCAGCACCCGGAATTCCTTGTCGCCTTCCAGGATGTCGGCGCGGGGGGTGCGGCCGACGGATCCGTCACCTTCGTTCCAGGTGTTGTTCAATGCTGCGTCCAGCATGCGGGTCACGGGAAACAGGGTATTCATATCTGGTCCTCCTCTTGCTCTTGTGGTATGAAGTTGGGCCCAGCGATCATGGCCCAGGATTTTTTGCCTTCACCGGCCTATTATCAATGGCCGTGCCAATTGGAAATCTCATCCGCATGACTTTATTTAAACACAAAATATTCAACATGTTATACCCAGAAAAGGGGCGGTGGTGCGCCCGGGGGTTCACCAGATTAACACGACACCTGTCACGAAATAACTGCCAAAACGACAGGTATGACAGCCAAATTTTCCTGATTGTTCTGACAGGTCTCCTGCTAGCTGGGCCGATCGTTCAGGCGGGCGACGAAACGCCACTGACGGTGGGCGAGATCCAAATCGAATCGCGGGCCATCTATTCCTCCAGCGAGATCGAGCACACCAACGGCGCCCTGCGGATCTTACGCAAGACCATGAACGGGGTGCACTTCAACACCCGTAAATACGTGCTGCGCCGGGAACTGCTTTTCGAGGAGGGGGAACCGTTTGTCCCAGACCGGCTGGCCGAGACCGAACGGAACCTGCGGGCCCTGGGATACCTCAACAATGTTCGCGTGACCGCAGTCGACACCACCAGCGACGGCCGGGTGAACATCCGGGTGACGGCCCAGGAGTCGTGGACCCTGCGCACCAGTTTTTCCTACTCGCTGGCTTCGGGCGGCAGCCAGCGCTGGAACGTCCAGCTCTCGGACCGGAACTTCCTGGGCCACGGTGTCGAACTGGGCGCGGGCATCGGGGAAAACGAAATCACCTCCTACTGGAATCTGTGGTTCCGGCAGCAGCGCCTTTTCGGTACGGGGCTGAGGCTGGGGATCGACTACGCCGACCGCCAGGACGGGTACCTGCGCCAGGTCTTTCTCAGCAAGCCTTTCTACGCCCTGGACGATACCTGGACCATGGACCTGAAGTGGTGGGACAATCTCGGCGATGCCCGCTATTTCCTGAGCAACGCCGGTCCGGCAGGCGAGGATCCCGCACGCGCGGCCAGCCTCTACGCCGAACTGCCCTGGAATGATTCGGCGGTCGTCGGCGCTTTTCAGAAACGCCTCAGCCGGCGGGATGAAGGGCGCATCTGGCGACTGGGGGCTGGGGTCCGGGTGCGAGAAACTGTCTTTGATCTGAACCAGCCGAACTATCTTCTGTCCGACGGAAGGACCACGGATCTGTCCTGGCTAGCCGAACCCGGCCAACCTTTTGCGCGGGAGCAGGGCACCACGGTTTTCCCCCACATCTGGCTGCACAGCCTGGGCCGCCGCTGGAATACCGCACGGTTCGTCCTGCAGTACGGCCCGGTGGAAGACATCCCGATGGATTTCGAATTCGATTTCAAGGCGGGACCGGCCGGCGGCAATCTGGGTTCGACCACGGGGTACGGTGAGTCGAAGTTCCGCTTCGAGGGCCTGATCAGGAAGTGGTATCGCCTGGGGCCGGGCTACCTGATTTTGACCGGGATAGGCGAGGGGGACACCGGCAGCCGCAATGTCCGCAATTACCGCTACGATATCACCGGCGGCTGGATCGGCAAGACGGGCGCCGAGATGAGCCCGTGGATCACTCGGATCTTCGCCGAATACGGGCAGGGGCAGAATCTCCTTGGATCGCGGGCCCTGAGGCTGGGCCTGGACCGCGGCATGCGCACCCTGGAATTCGACGGCATGGCCGGCGACCGGCTCGTCCGCTGGAACCTCGAACAGGGCAAGGCCATGCCCTGGGAGATCGCCGGTCTGTTCCGCATGGGCTTCGCTGGTTTCTACAGCGGGGGCCGGGCCTGGTGGCGGGATGAGGTCAAAGGCCCAGACGCCATTCGCCAGGAGGCGGGTTTTGGGCTACGATTCGGTCCGACCCGCTCGGCCAACAGCCAGATCGCGCGCATCGACCTGGCCTGGGACCTGAACGGCAGCGGCACCCCGGTCGTCACCGCGATCACCCGCGGGTTCTTTTAAGAGGAATCGAACTTGTCCGCTACACGCAGCGTCGCCAAGAACACCATCCTGCTGACCATCGGTCTGTTCAGCGGCCGCCTGCTCGCCCTGTTCCTGCGCAAGAAGATGACCCCGATCCTGGGCCCCGACGGCCTGGGCATCCTGGTCACGGCGTTGAGCATCAACACCATCATGCTGACGGTTTCGCGCTTCGGGCTCGGCGTGCTGCTGACCCGCGAGATCACCCGCGCCAAGGTCCTGACCCTGCCGCTGTTTTGGGCGACGATGCGGATCCGCTGGGTGATCAGCGCCGTCAGCTACCTGTTCATCTTCGGCTTCGTCAGCGCCGCCGGCTACGATGCGCTGTCGCGTGAGGCCATCCTCATTCTGACCCTGGGCATCTTCATCGAGTCAGCGGGCATGGCCTGTGACTCGGTGCTGCAGGCCCACGAGAAGGTGCAGTACCAGACGGCGGGGCAGATCGCCTCGGCGGCGGTCTACTTCGGGCTGGGCTGGTGGTTCCTGGACGCGGGCTATGGCGTGATGGGCGTCATCTGGGCCAACCTGGCCAGTCAGGTGGCGCGGTTGGTGGTCATGGCGCCGCTGATGTTCCTGAATACGGGACCCTGGACCTTCAAGGACCCGGATGGCCGAGCGCCGCCGACCATCTGGGACATGGCCAAGCTCGGTCTGCCGCTGTTTTTGGCCACGACCTTCGGGGTGATCTACACCAAGATCGACATCGTCATGCTCGAGCGCATGGTGGGCGAATCCTCCGCCGGCATCTACGGCCAGGGGCACCAGGGGTTCGACGTCATGATGATGCTGCCGGGCCTGATCGGCACGGCGCTGTTCCCGGCCATGGCCCGATACGGGATGAAGACCGTCGATGACACCGTCCGACTGGGGGAGCGCGCGCTGCGTTTCATGATGATCGCAGTGCTGCCTTTGACCCTGCTGATCACGTTGACCGCCGCGCCCATCATCCACTGGTTCGAGAAGGGTGTGCGCTGGAACGATTCCATTCCCGTGATGCAGATCGTGATCTGGGGCCTGCCGCTGATGGCCGCCGCCACGGTCTTCAACCGGCTGCTGATCACCGCGGATCGCGAGAAGGTGTTCGTGACCATCGGCCTGGTGTCGATGCTGGTGAACATCGGGTTGAACTGGTTCCTGATTCCGTCCCACGGTTATTTCGGGGCCTCGTGGGCGACCATCGCCAGCATGTCGGTCAGCTTCTGGCTGCACATTTTCTTCCTGAACAGGACCGATTACCTACCACCTTTGCGATTGGCACTGCTGGGACCTGTGGCGGCGTTGGCGGCCGCCTGGGTGGTATCCGTCCTGTTTGTAAGGGGAGTATTTCCCGGTTGGGGAATAGCCTGGAACTACTTGCCGGTGACCTCCGGTTGGGTTCCGTTCCTGGTTTCGGTGTTGGTTGTGGCCGTTCTGTATCCCGCCGCGCTCTTCGTGTTGCGGGTGCTGAAGGCCGATGACTTGAACCTTCTGAAGCAGCTCTATCGGCCAGGCGAGTAGATATTTTTCGAGTCCATTTGGGCCTGCTCATGGCAAGGGGACACCCACCACGGGAGAGTCCATCACTTCCATTTTTCGACCACTCCGCGGATGGGGGAATCTGCAATCACATCTCTTTTTTCTGATGATGTCGCCGAACCTGTTTGACGGCCTTGACCCCAGCCGCCAACAGGGCTTCGGGTAGGGCGGGGTGGATATGGATCATTTCCTTGAGATGCCTCACGTCGTTGTCCAGACGCATCACCGCCAGCACCTGGTGGATCATGGTCGATGCCTCCGGACCGATTAGATGACAGCCAAGGATTTCATGGGATTCCGGATCTACCAGCAGCTTGGTGCGCGGATAGTCCAGCCTGGTGGACATGGCCCTGGCGCTGGACCGCCAATCCTCCATCACCACGACATGGGGCCTGCCGGATTCCATCACCTGTTCCTCGGTCAAGCCCACGGCCGCCACTTCGGGATCGGAAAACACGGCATGGGGCATGGCCCCGCGGTCAATGGGCTCGGGATCCCCCTTCAATAGACGTTGGCGCAGGTAATGGACCTCGTAGGACGCTGCATGTTGCAGGAGAAACTCGCCCCCCACGTCGCCAAGGGCGTAAACTCCGGGAACGGAAGTCTCCAGAAAGCCGTCCCGCTTGATGAAGCCACGCCGGTTCAGTTCGATCCCGGTGTTTTCCAGCCCCAGCTGGTCGGTATTCGGCAAGCGCCCGATGGCAAACAAAAGAGCTTCCGAACGATGGGTCTGAACCTCACCAGCTGCTTTCTCCAGGCCGATGGTGAACTGCCCGTCGTTATGGTCGACCGCAACGACCTTCGTATGCAGATCGACCGCCACGTTTTTGGAAAACTGCTCCGTGAAGATGCGCGATATATCGCCGTCTTCGGCGGGCAACAGGCGGTCACCCCGCACGACCAGACGGGTCTGAACTCCTACAGCTTCGAAAAAATTCGCCACCTCGCAGCCGATGAACCCGCCGCCCACGATCGTGATTGAACGGGGGATATTTCCTTTCAAGGGAAACAAGTCGTCACTGGTCCACGCCGGGACCTCGGGAAAGGGAGCAGGCCGGGGCCGGGTCCCCGTCGCGATGACGATCCGGGGGGCGGTCAAACGCTCCCCGTTCACCTCGACGACATGGTCGGCCACGAAACGCCCGGTCCCCCGGTAGAGGTCGGCCCCCTCGGGCAACCGTCCCTCGTAGCGACCGTCCACTCCTTCGATCCAGCCATTGGTTTCGGCGATCATTCGTTCGATGTCGATCCGGTCGATCTTCGCCGAAATGAAATGCCGGCCGGCTTCCCGGACCCGTCGCGCCGCTTCGGCATAACCGATAAGGAGCTTGGAAGGCACACAGCCGCGGTTGGGGCAGGTTCCCCCCAGACGGTCTTTTTCGATCAAGGCCACGCGCTTTTCAGCTTTGCCCGCGGCAAAGGCCAGGTTCGATGCCCGCCCACCGCCGATTACGATCAGGTCATATTCTTTCATGAGGTCCTTCTTGAAAATAGGGCCTATGTAATTGCCGTTCCGGCCGGTGGAGTCGCAACCGAAATGAGGTTCAAGATCACCAGATAGAATCACCGCCGGGATTATTCCTCCGAAACACCCCCATAGGCGATTCCCGCCAAATGGGCCATTTCCCGGTTCCAGGTCGTCAAATCATCAAGGCAGAACTTTGACAAATCATCGTGGCCGCAGGCCCGTGCCAGAACCTGCATCAATTCCGTGGAGGCGAGGAAGAAATTGTTCAGCTGTTGGGCGCCTTTTTCGATTTTCAGACGCTTGCGCAGGTGGGGTTTTTGCGTGGCGACACCGACGGGACAGTTGTTGGTGTGGCAGGCCCGCATTCCCAGGCAGCCGATGGCCTGCAGGGCCGAATTGGAAACCGCGACGGCATCGGCGCCCAGCGCCAGGGCTTTGAGGAAATCCGCAGGCAGGCGTAGGCCTCCGGTGATCACCAGGGAGACATCGCCGCGCCCTTTCTTGTCCAGATATCGGCGGGCCCGGGCCAGGGCCGGAATGGTGGGGACGGAGATATTGTCCCGGAACAGAAGTGGCGCCGCGCCCGTGCCGCCGCCGCGTCCGTCCAAAATGATGTAGTCCACACCGATTTGCAGGGCGGCTTCGATGTCGCGCTCGACATGCTGGGCGGACAGCTTCACTCCGATGGGAATGCCGCCGGTGGCTTCGCGCACTTCGGCGGCGAAACGGCGGTAGTCGTCAACATGCTCCCAGTCGGGAAAACGGGAGGGGGAGACGGCTGCTTCACCTTCGGCCAGACCGCGCACGGCGGCGATTTTTCCCTGAACCTTGGTCCCCGGCAGGTGGCCGCCGGTACCCGTTTTGGCGCCTTGCCCGCACTTGAAGTGAAAGGCCTGGCATTTCCGGACCTTGTCCATGGAATACCCGAAGCGGCCCGAGGCCAATTCGTACAAATACTTCGAATTGGCGGCCTGCTCCTCGGCCAGCATGCCCCCCTCGCCGGAGCAGATGCCGGTTCCGGCCAACTCGGCGCCCATCGCCAGGGACACTTTGGCTTCTTCGGACAGCGCGCCGAAACTCATGTCCGACACGAACAGCGGCCGTTCCAGCACCAGCGGTTTTTTGGCGTTGGGGCCAATGACCACCTGGGTGGCGACGGGCGCATCGTCGAGCAGGGGAACCTTGTGCAGCTGGGCGGTGACGACCTGGATGTCCTCCCACTTGGGCAGCTGATCACGGGCCACGCCCATGGCGCCGACACGGCCATGGTGGCCGACCTTGGACAAGCCGTTTTCGGCGAGATGCTGGATGTACTGGGTGTGCGGTTCCTCCTGGGCGCCGTGAAGATCCTTGTACAACCCTTGATAGGCCTCACGATCGTAGGCCTGCGGATTGTCAACGGCCCAGGTCTTGATTTCATCTTCGTCCACCCAGACTTTTCCGTCTTCGATCCAGGCAGAAAACCGGTTGAGGCGTTCCGACGGATTGTACGAACTGATACCGGTTTCATAGCCGTAATCCCAGTTATGAAGACCGCAAATGAGGTCCTTGCCCTTCACGTGCCCATCGGCCATCAGGGCACCCCGGTGCAGGCAGCGGCCGTACATCACCGACACCTCTTCCTTGTCCTGCCAGCGAACGAGGACCAGGTCGACATCGGCGACCAGGGCATAGGTGGGCTTCAGGGGTTCCAGATCTTTCCATTCATGAATTGAAATTTTCTTCACGATTATCCTTTCATGTCACTGGTTCGTAATGAAAAAAACCGCCCCAATCAACGGGCAGGGGACAGGAACCAGGTGATCCGTGAGGTGGCCTTGGGGCCGAATCTCCAGGATTTGACGACAGAGCGGTCCTGTCGGCCTTCCGGAATTGTCCAATTTCTCCTTTGCCGAAGATACGAAGCCATGAGCCAGTCCGCCGCCCCCCAGGGATTCCATCAGTGAGAAGGCCAACCTCGCCCCGCCTCCGAAAATATTTTCGAGGTTGATTGTGAAGCCCCGTTTCGTGTATTCGTATTCTCAAGCCATGATCCTCCGCTTGATTCCCCCGAAAGGTATCCATGGATTTCCTCAACGAATTTGGCGCCGGGCTTTCCGGTACGGTCTGGGGCTGGCCCGAAGTCTTCCCCGCTCTGGTCGCTTTGCTCCTGGTCACAGGTCTGATCATGACGACGACCTTGCGCTTCATCCAGATGCGCCGGCTCAAGCACAGTCTCGACGTCATCCGCGGGAAATACGACGACCCCAGCCACGACGGCGACCTGAGCCACTTCCAGGCCCTGACCACCGCGCTGTCGGCCACCGTGGGCATCGGCAACATCGCCGGCGTGGCGACCGCCCTTCACTATGGCGGGCCGGGAGCCCTCTTCTGGATGTGGGTGACCGCGGTTTTCGGCATGGCGCTCAAGTACGCCGAGTGCACGCTGGCCATCAAGTACCGGGTCATCCTGCCGGACGGCAGCGCCTCGGGCGGGCCCATGTACTACATCGAAAAAGGGCTGGGCAGCAAATGGAAATGGCTGGCGGTGATGTTCGCGATCTGCGCGGTCATCTCCAGCTTCGGGTCGGGCAACAGCATCCAGGCCTTCACCGTGGCCGACCAGATTCGCGCCGACCTGGGCGTGCCGACCTGGATCACCGGGATCGTGACCGCGAGCCTCGTGGCCGCGGTGATCCTGGGCGGGATCAAACGCATCGGCAACGTCACCAGCAAGCTGGTGCCATACATGGCGGCGATCTACGTGATCGGCGGGCTCACGGTGCTGGTGATGAACCTGGGCGCCATTCCCAAGGTGTTGACCGAGATCTTCTCCTCGGCCTTCCAGCCGGCGGCGCAGATCGGCGGATTTGCCGGCGGCAGCTTCATCTTCATGCTGACCTGGGGCGTGAAGCGTGGACTGTTCTCCAACGAGTCGGGACAGGGCTCGGCGCCCATCGCCCACGCGGCGGCCAAGACCGATGAACCGGTGCGCGAAGGTGTCGTGGCCATGATGGGTCCGATGATCGACACCTTGATCATCTGCTCGATCACCGGCCTGGTCATCCTTTCGACCGGGGTCTGGCACGCTCACAAGCCGGACTCGGTACCGGTCAATTCCCAGTCGGCCATCACCGTGGTCAACGAGAGCGCCGAGGTGCTGACCGACGGCGTCGTGCTGGACGCCGACAAGTTCACCGGCACCGTGGAGGTTCTCGACGGCCGACCCCTGGACGTGTTCCTGGTGCGCAACCATTCGCTGGTCGAGTTGCCGGTCCTCGTCGAAAGCGACGGGACCCCGTTCGCGGGCCGGCTGACCGTGGAAAGCGGCGACATCAGGACCGAAGGCCTGCCGTCGTTGACCCTGAACGGCGACATGGCCCAGAACGGCTCCCCCTTGACAGCCTGGGCCTTCCAGGAGGGTTTGCGACCGATCATGGGCAATTACGGGTATCTGCTCATCACTTTGGGCGTAGTGCTGTTCGGTGTGTCGACGGCCATCAGCTGGAGCTATTACGGCGACCGGGCGGTGGTCTACCTGTTCGGGACGAACTACATTCTACCCTACAAAATAATCTTTGTTGTGATGCACTTCCTGGGTGCTATTTTCTCGCTGGAAATCGTCTGGAATCTGGGAGACAGTGCTCTGGGCCTGATGTCGTTGCCCAACCTGATCGCCCTGATTCTGTTGGCCCCCCAGGTCAAGCGGATGACCCAGGAGTACTTCTCCCGTGAGCACAAGCCTCTCCGCTGAATCGAGGGGTGAAAAGAGATGGACAACATGACGCCGAACACCCGAATGGAACTTGCCGACCCCGTCGGCCCCCGCATGGCCAAGCTGGCTGCCAAGGGCAAACTGACTTCCAAGAATGCGGACCTGCATTGGCTGTACGAGCAGTCGGTCCAGGCCGCGGATGTCGAAGTCGAATTCATCGACCGGGTATTCCGGAAGGAATTCAACCGGGCCCCGACGTCCCTGCGCGAAGATTTCTGCGGCACTGCCCTTCTGTGCAGCGAGTGGGTCCAGGCGAGCGAGGCCAACACGGCCCTGGGCGTCGACCTGGACGGGCCGACCCTGGAATGGGGGAAGGTCAATAACCTCGCGCCCCTGGGCGATCGCGCCGACGCCGTCACCCTCATCCAGGATGACGTGCGGGCGGTGACCGAACCTCGGACCGACATCCTGGCCGCCACCAACTTCAGCTGGTGGGGTTTGAAGACCCGCGGTGAACTCCTGGAATACCTGAAGCTGGCCCATGCCAATATCAAGGACGAGGGCATGATGCTGATGGACTGCTACGGTGGCCCCGAGGCCCAGGTGCCCCAGCTGGAGGAGCGGGAGCAAGAGGGCTTCGACTACGTGTGGGACCAGGATACGTTCAATCCCATCACCAACGAGGTCATCTGCAAGATCCATTTCAAGTTCCCCAACGGCAGCAAACGCAAGAACGCCTTTCGTTACGACTGGCGGCTGTGGTCCCTTCCGGAAACCTGCGACCTGCTGGCAGAGGCCGGTTTTCGGAAAACGGTGATCTACTGGGAGGGAACCGACGAGGATGGGGAGCCCAACGGAGTGTTCGAGCCCAGCCGGACGGGGGATCTGGCCCCGGCCTGGGTGGCCTATATTTTGGCTTTCCGTTAAAAAAATTGAGTTAAAAGTTGCCCCACCGGGTCGAAATCGGGTTAGAATTCCCAGGTGGGGACATACGAGGCATGGCAGGCTGGCTATTGCCGGCAGGTTCATGAGGAGAGATCGGATTCATGGATTTCAGTGTTTGCGCCCAGTGCGGGGGGGACATCCAGAGCAAGGGCATCCACTTCCGCAACCAGGTCTTTTGCCGCGACGAGTGCTGTGAGGAATACGACGCCGAATTCGCCGCCAAGGGGGAACCGGTTATCGAGGAACTGGTGGACGAGGACCTGGTCCCTGAGGAGTTGGACGACGACCTCGGGTACCGGGACGTGGATGACGATGACGATCCCCTGGATGACGACTTCGACTTCAAGCTCGACGCCTACTGATCACCGCCGTTTCGTGGTACAGAAAAAAGGAGCCTCTCGATGAGGCTCCTTTTGTATCAAACGCGAGGGTGCAGGGACGGTATCAGCCGCAGCCGTTGCATCCTCCGGAATCACAGTCGCCGCCGGCCGCGCCCAGTTTGAGCATATAGCCGCGCCGATGGTCTTCATCGATGTAGTCGATGGTCAGCCCGCCGCTCTGCCGCAGAATATCGGTCGTCTGGTTGTCCAGGACGAACTTGATTCCCTCGTTTTCGACGACCGCGTCGTCATCCTTAGGCTCATCCAGAGCCATGCCGATTGACGGGCCACCTCAGCCGAAGCCCTGGACGAAGAGCCGGACGCCCTTGCCCTCGTGCTCGTCCCAGTCGAAACCGCCGAAAGCGGAGTTCGCGCTGTCCGAAACGCTGATAAGATCGAGATTGCTCACAACTACCTCTTTTGTTCCTGCGGTCCGGGCGGCTTTCTGCCCTCCAAGACAGAAGCATCCGTCCGCCGTTGTACGAAGCTCCCCCCAATATGGGGGTTAACCGGGGTTTTTTCAACTTTGTGCGGACCCAGTATAGTTATATTTAAGCAACTATGCAACTAAAAGATTGTCGGCATGTGTGGGCAAGGCTCTCCGGAGATCCCTTCGCCGTTAGGGTTCCAGATCGTAAACCATTGTGATATTTACGGTTTTGTCCTTTCCCGGTGGCCGCAGGTCTTCGGTCATGACAAGTTGCCGGCCGTCACCGGACAGCTTGTAGGAACGGATCCGGCTCACGGTATCCTGTTTGGTCATCCAATGGACAACCAAGGTCCTGTCCTGCCAGGTGGCCGTGGCTTGAGCTTCGCCCTGCGGGGTCCAGATGTCCATGTCACGACCATCGATATAGAGCAGGCGGGTGATGTCCACGCCGTCGGTGACGTTCAGTTCGATGCCCTCGTGGAAGATCTCCAGACGGGAGTACGCCTCCAGGGCACGCTCCATGCGCTTTTGGGCCTCGGCCTGGTGTTCATCGCCTCCTTTTCCACCTCGGTCTTGACGGCGGCCTCCTTTTCCACCTCGGCCTCCACCGCCGCCGCGGCCTTCGGGTCTCTCCGTCCCGCCGCCGCGGGCCTCCTCCACGACCTCGACGAAGTCAGCGCTCATTTTTTCGTTGAGAACCCACTTCCCCGTCAGATTGGGCTCACTGTCCTGGGCTTGGACGGGTGTCAGAATAAGCAGGGGCAGGATCAAAATTATCCACACGACAGACTTCATCAGGCTCTCCTCGTTCATCCAGGGGGGGTGGTGAAGAGGCAGCCGACAGAAAAAACGGTGGGGTGAAGATCCGCCGGCCGCGCCCTTCGGAAACAGAACGCGCGGCCGGTGGAAAACCTGCGAAAAAAATTCGTCAGCGGTACAGGGCCTTCAAGGAGCCGAAGGAGGAGGAGGCAATCGGTACGACAGCATCCCCGTTGATGATGGCCACCGGAATGTCGGGACCGCCTGTCGATAAATTCATGGCTACCGGCCCGGTCTCCGACACAAAGGTCAACCGGCCGTTGGAAGAAATCTCCCCGCAGGTGGGTCCCAGATAGAACTGGGCCTCCATTGGGGGAGCCAGCAGGAGGAACTGCCAGGTCAGAAGAATGACTGCCGATGAGGCGGGAATGGGGGTGGAGGTGACCCCGACGATTTCATCGGAAAAGGTATCGTAGATGGGAAGGGTGAGGTCCAAGAGCACTTGGGGAGGCCAACCCATTTGAAGCCGGAGCAACAACGCCTCCATCCCCGGGGGTACGGAAATATGGTAGGCGAATTCGAAACCCTGGATTTCATCACCTGTGGGGTTGGTCAGTATGACAAAGGCGAAGAATGGTACGTTGGCAGGCGCCCAGGTCTGATTTTGGTCTGCGGCGAGGTCGAAGTAGACGCCGATTCCGTTGGGATCCGGATCGATAACAGCTGAGGCCTGGGGAACTGAAAAGGCGGCGAGAATAAAGAGGATCAAAAGCCTTCGCATGACAAGCCTCCCACCAAGCAGGAGGGGCCCCCGGGGGCCCCTCTTCCGTCATCACTCAATCCCACGGTGGATTAGGCCGCCTCTTCGGGCTCCGCCTCCATCGTGTAGTCCTCTATCATACCTAGACGCGCCTTGAAATCCGTCAGCAGCGAATAGACCACCGGGATCAGAACCAGGGTTATGAAGGTCGCGAACACGACCCCGAAGGCCAGACTGGTTGCCATGGGAATCAGGAACTTGGCCTGCAGGCTCTTTTCCAGCAGCAGGGGCGTCAGGCCGGCGAACGTGGTCACCGAAGTGAGCATGATGGGCCGGAAGCGGCGCACGCCCGATTCGACGACCGCCCGGCGCGCTTCCATGCCTTCGCGGCGGGCCCGGTTGATGAAGTCGATCATCAGCAGGGAATCGTTCACCACCACGCCCGTCAGCGCGACGACCCCGAACATGCTGATCAGCGTGAGATCGAGCCCCATCAGGATGTGGCCCCAGACGGCGCCGACCAGTCCGAAGGGGATCGCCGTCATGATCAGCGCCGGTTGGGTGTAGGACTTGAAGAGTACGGCCAGCACCACGTAAATCATCAGGATGGCCAGCATGAAACCGGTCTTCAGGCTGCCCAACGATTCGGCCTGCTCCTTCTGTTCGCCTTCCATGCTGAATCGCAGGCCAGGATGCGAGGCCAGCAGGTTGGGCAGCACCTCGTCGCGCAGGATGCCGTTGATCTCGTCCGCATTGGTCAGCTCCTGGTCCACGTCGCCGGTGACCGAGACCACGCGCTGACGGTCGGCCCGTTCGATCGAGGCGTAACCCCGGCCCACCTCCACGGTGGCCACGCGGTTGAAGGGCACCTCGGCCCCCTGCGGGGTACGGATACGCATGGATTCGATATTGCCCATGGAGCGCCGCTCATCCGAGGGATAGCGAACCATGACCTTGACCTCGTCACGGCCGCGCTGGATGCGCATGGCTTCGTCGCCGTAGAAACCGCGCCGGACCTGCCGGGCCAGGTCGGCCAGGGTCAGGCCCAGGGTGCGGGCTTCGGGTTTGAGGCCCAGCTTCACCTCGACCTTGCCTTCGCGGAAGCTGTCGGAGATGTCGATCACCCCGGGGAACTCGGTCAGGACGGCCTTGAGCTCCAGGGCCGCGGCAAGGAGGTCCTCGGTGTCGGACGAGGCCAGCTGAACGTCGATGGCGTTTCCGCTGCGGAACAGGTTGGCCGAAAACGTCAACGAGACCGCGCCGGTGATCGGACCGCAGAGCTCGCGCCAGCGCCGGGCCATCTCGGGGCTGGGCACGTTGCGGAACTCGGCCTTGAGAAGCTCGGCATTCACCTCGACCAGGTGCGCTCCGACGGGGGTCGTCGAGGAGCCCGCGCCCGGACCACCGCCGGCGGAACGGGGCTGGGTGCCGATGGAGGTCTGCATGTGCAGGATGACCGAGTTGCCGTCTTCCCGTTTCTGATCGAATTCGGCGCGGACCTGCTCGAGGGATACTTCGAGCTGGTCAACCGCCTTCTGGGCGTTCTCGACCGTCGTGCCCTGGGGCAGGGTCAGCGCGGCCACCAGGTTGTCGGCGTCGACCTTGGGCATGAAGGTGAATTTCAGGTGGCCGCCGGCCACGATGCCGATCGTCACGATCATGGTGGCGAAGGCCACCGCTAACACGATGGGGCGGTGGAGCAGGGCGAACTCGAGGGTCTTCCGGTAGGGGCCTTGGACGAAGAACTTCAGCCCGCTGTCGATGCGTTCCTTGATCTGGCCGTACCAGCCGGCGGTGCGGTCCTGCTCCTGCTGGTCCATGGTCTTCATGGTGGCCAGGTGGGCCGGCAGGATCAGCAGCGATTCCACCAGGGAGAACAGCAGGATGGCGATCACGACCACGGGGATGTTGTACATGAACTTGCCCATCATGCCTTCGACGTTCGCCAGGGGCATGAAGGCCATACAGGTGGTCAGCACAGCGAGGGTCACGGGCAGGCCGACTTCGAGAGCCCCCTTGGTGGCGGCCTTCTGCGGGCTGTATCCGCGTTCGCGCCAGGAGTAGATGTTTTCACCCACCACGATGGCGTCGTCCACCACGATGCCCAGCGAGACGATGAAGGCGAACATCGAGATCATGTTCAGCGAGACGCCGAACAACGGAATGGCCCAGAACGCGCCCAGGAAACTGATGCCGATGCCCAGGCTGACCCACAGCGCCAGCCGGAACTGCAACGTCAGGGCCAGAACCAGGAAAACGAGGGTCAGCCCGGCCATGCCGTTCCTGAGCAAAAGATCCATGCGACTTTTGTAGATGAGCGACCGGTCGTTGAAAGTTGAGATCTCGATGCCCGGGGGCATCTGATTCTCCATGCCGGCCACGTAGTCCTTGGCCGCGCCGGTCACCGTCAGCACGCCCTGGTCCCCGGTGCGGTAGACCTGGATCATGGCCGAGGGCAGTCCATCCAGGTAGGAGGCCGAGTCGACGTCCTCGAACCCGTCCTTCACCCTGGCGATGCGGTCCAGCGTGACCTCGGTGCCGTCGGGCGCGGTGATCACCACGATGCGCCCGAACTCCTCGCCGGTGTAGCGCTGGCCCTTGGTGCGGACCAGGATCTCGCCGGCGTCGGTTTTCACACTGCCGCCGGGCAGGTCCATGCTGTTGGCTTGCACTGCGCGGGTCACGGCGCCCAGGGTCAGTCCATAGGCCTGCAGGTCGCGCTCGCTGACCTCGATGGAGATCTCGAAGGGCCGCGTGCCGCCGATGGTGGCGTAGGTGATGTCGTCCAGGGCCAGCAGATCGTCGCGGATCTTTTCGGCCAGGAGTTTCAGTGTGCGTTCGGTGGCCTCGCCGAAGATGACGACGTCCAGCACCTGCATCCGCGGTTCGAGCAGGGTGACGATGGGTTTTTCGGTTTCCGCGGGGAAGGTGATGATGCGGTCGACCTCGGCCTTGACCTCGTCGAGCACCTTGCGCTTGTCGGCGTTGCTCTCGAGTTCGAGGGAGATCATGCCGATGCTTTCGGACGAGGTCGAGGTGATCTTCTTGATTCCGTTGACGCCCTGCACCGCCTCCTCGACGCGGATGGTGACGGCCTCTTCGACCTCGGCGGGCGTGGCGCCCAGGTAGGGCACCCGGATCGTGATCAGGTCCATCTCGACTTCGGGAAAGACTTCCTGCTTGATGGAGGCCGCGGACATGATGCCCGCCGCGATGATCACCACCATCAGCAGGTTGGCGGCCACGTGGTTGTTGGCGAACCAGGTTATCAGGCCGTTCATTTGTCACCGTCCTTGGCGGCATCCTGCCGCGCCGGGGCGGGATCGCCCTCCACCCGCACGGGCATGCCCTGGGTGACGTACTGCAGGTTGCTGGTGCAGATCCGTTCGCCGGCCCGCAGGCCGCCAGTGATGATGGCCTGATCCACGCCCGCCCGGGCCACCTCGACCTGGCGGATGTCGAGCTTGCCCTCGGCGTCGATGACCCAGACCTGTTCGCCCGGCCGCAGAGCGGACCGGGGAATGACCACGGCGCCGTCCGGGGGATCGGCGGTGAACAGGACGTCCACGAACATGCCCTCGATCAGGGGCGGCCTGGAGCCCGAGCGCTCGTAGGGTCGGGGGATTTCGACGACCACGGACACCAGGCGGCTGAGGTTGTCCACGGCGCCCCCGAGTCGCACCGCCCGGCCCTTCCAGTGGTGCCGGGCCCCGGCGAAGTCGGCGCTGACGTCCACGGGCACGCCGCCGTCCTTGGCATCGTAGTTGACGGTGATCCAGGCCAGATCGTCGTCGGGAATGGTGACGGTCACCTCGGCGATTTCGGTGGCGTAGATGGTGCCCAGCGAGGTGCCGGACCGGATGAACTGTCCCGCGTCGATCGAGGTGTCGAGCACGCGGCCGTCGAAGGGGGCGGTCAGGGTGCAGCGGTCCAGGTTCAACTCGGCCTGGACCAGCGCGGCCCGTGCGGATTCGAGGTTGGCCCGGGCCAGTTTCAACTGGGGCTCATGCAGGACCAGGGAGGTGGGCTCGTTGGCGGCGCCGGGTTCGAGTCCGGCGCTGCCGATGCGTTCCCATTCCCGCTGCGCCACCTGGGCTTCCTCTTCGGCCAGGGCCAGGTTGTATTCCGACTGGGCCACGTTGGCCCGGGCCTGCTCCGCGGCCATGATGTAGTCGGTGTCGCCGATCTTCATCAAGGTCTGGCCCGAGCTGAAATATCCGCCGGCCTCGAAGTGCGGGGACTTGAATATCACCTCGCCGTTGACCCGCGGCACGATGCTGATCGAGCGTTTGGCCTTGACCGAGCCGAAGGACTTCACCCGGATGGGTTCGTTGTCCGGAGCCACGGTAAAGGTCGAGACGACCGGCCTGGTCGCCGGAGGCGTCTGGCGCTCGGGCTTCTTGCCCATCTTGACCAGGCCGGCGGCGGCCACGACGCCCACGATCAGGATGACGGCGGCCGTCAGGAGGTTGCGCAGGGTTTTCGGGCTCACGGTTGGGCTCCTTCATTGGAATCCGCACTGTTCATGCTGATGTCGGTGATGGCGGGATCGAAATCCCAGGGGCCCCCGAGGGCCTGGATGAGGTTGACCCGGGCGGCGCGGCGCGCCCTCTGGGTGGTCAGCAGCTGGCTTTCGGCGTTGAACAGGCGCCGCTGCGATTCGAGGGTGACCAGCAGACTGTCCAGTCCCCGCCGGTAGCGATCCTGGGCCAGGTTCACCGACCGCCGGGCCTGTTCCGCCGAATCGGTGAGGTAGAGCTCCTGCTGGGCCTGGAAGAGATCCTGGTCCAGGGCGTTTTCGACCTCGCTGAAGGCCACCAGGATCGACTGACGGTATCCCGCGGTGGATTGCACCACCCGGGCTTCGGCGGCCTTGATCTGGGCCTGGGTTGCGCCCCGGTTGATCAGGGGCATGAACAGGTTTCCGGCCAGCGACCAGAAATCGGTGCCGCTGGAAAACAGGTCGGACAGCTCCGTCGATTTGGTGCCTCCGGTGGCCGTCAGGATGATGCGCGGGTAGAGCGCCGCCTTGGCTTCGCCGACCCGGGCGACCGTTGAGTGCAGCCGCATCTCGGCCGCGATGAGGTCGGGCCGGCGCTCCAGCAGGTCCGACGGCAGGCCGGCGGGAACGGTGTCCAGCGGCTCGGGCATGATCTCCAGGGTGAGTCCGCCGCCGGGCCCTTCGAGATCGCTGGCGATCAGGTCGCCGGCGGGATAGCGCCCGGCCAGGATTTCCAGCCGGCGCCTCGAGGCAGCGAGTTCCTGACGAAAAGCCGGATCGGCCGACCGGGCGGCGGCCAGGTTCTGGCTCGCCAGGTGCACGTCCAGGGCGGAGACCAGGCCCCGCCGGTATCGCTCCAGAACGGTGGTCAGGTTGTCGTTGAAGTTGGCAATGGTCCGCTCGGTCAAGGCCACCTGCAGCTGCAGTTCGCGGATGACCAGCCAGGAGCGAACCACGTCGGCGATCAACGCCTGGGCCACGGTCCGCCGGTCCTGTTCACTGGCCAGGAGCGTGGCCTGCGCCACTTCCTTGCCACGGGACAACCGTCCCCACAGGTCGAGTTCGTAATACAGCGTCGCGTCGGCCGAGAACTGGTTGGAATAGATGGGGCCGAAACCCTGGGTCAGCTGTTCGCTGCTCTTGAAGCGGCCGGCGGTGCCGCCGATCTCGATCGTCGGCCACTGGGCCGACTTGGCGCCGCCCAGCAGGGCCCGCGCTTCGAGCACCCGGCCGGCCGCGGCCGCCAGATCATTGTTGAACTCCAGGGCGTCGTCGACCAGGCCGTTCAAGGTGGTGTCGCCGAAGGATTCCCACCACCGCCAGCTCCCGCCGGCAAGAGACGCGGAATCGGGCAGAGCCTCGGCCATGGTGACGGCCGGTTCCGGGGTATGTCCGGCCCATTTGTCCGGCACTTCGGCCTCGAGTTCGGGACGCACGTAGTCGGGGCCCACGCTGCAGCCGGCCAGCAGCAAGAGAAGGGCCACCGCTACGAGATACCGGATCATCATGGAGAAACCTCCGGGTACAGGCCGTCGATGGCGGCGGTGGAAAAGCGGGTGATGTGTTCGGTGACCTGATCGATGTATTCGTCCAGGGGGAGTTCGAGGGCGGGAAAGGCCTGGAGCATGATCCGGAGAGAATCGGGATCCTGCTCCATGTCCTGCCGTTTCTGCCAACGCATGATGAGGTGGTGGATCTGGCCTATGATGCTGGCGGCGATCCAGCTCACCTGTTGGGGCTCCAGACCGGGTCGTGCCGCCATTAGAGCGCCGGAAAACGCCCCGAAAACGGGGGCCACCATGGTCTTGAAAAAGGGACCGGCCAGGTGGGCGTTACCGGGCTGCATCTGGCGGGCCATCAGGGCCATGAAACCCGAGTTTCCCGACCCTGGCAGGGCCCCTTCCAGGTGCTGGCGGACCAGGGCCTGGATCACCTGGTCCACGCGGGGTCGGCCGCCGGTTTCCTTCAGCAGGCCCTCGAGGGCCGCCAGGGTTCGGTCACGTTGGGCCACGAAACGGCGTTGGATCACCTCGTGGAACAGGTTTTCCTTGTTCTGGAAATGGTAGTTGACCGCGGCCACGTTGACGTCGGCGGCGGCGGCGAGCTCCCGGATGGACACGTTTTCGAAAGCCCTTTCCGCAAAAAGGCTTTCGGCCGCGTCCAGGAGCCGGTCCTGGGTGGTCTGGCGTTCTTCGCTCACGGGGTCCTCCCAGAAAAATGATCACCTGCTTGTTACAGGTGATTTAAACCTTGAATTAAAACAATCGTTTGATTTTGTCAAGGGGATTTGTTGGGGAAAATTCCCCACCCCCTGGGGTGGGTGGTGGTTTGGTCCGAATATCCTTAAAATACTTCGACAACCCGATTCCCCGGAGGAGACCATGCCCACCAAACCCAGGGCCCAGGCCCATTTCACTCCCGCAATGTTCAAGTTCATGCGTGATCTGGAGGCCAACAACGACCGCGACTGGTTCGCCGCCAACAAGGAACGGTACCTGAACGACCTCAGGGATCCCGCGCTGCGGTTCGTCGTGGATTTCGGATCCCCGCTGGTGAAGATCAGCCCGCATTTTTTGGCCGATCCCCGGCCCAACGGCGGGTCCCTGTTCCGGATCTACCGCGACATCCGATTCTCGAAGGACAAGCGGCCCTACAAGGATCACGCGGGCTTGCACTTTAGGCACGAGGCGGGGAAGTCGGCCCACACGCCGGGATTCTATCTGCACCTGCAGCCGGGAAATTCGTTCGTGGGGGTGGGGCTGTGGCGTCCGGACACGCCGACGTTGAAAATGATCCGGGACGCGCTGGTGGCCGATCCCGGCCGCTGGAAAAAAGCGGTCGGCGGCAAAGCGTTCACCAAGGATTTCAAGGTGTCGGGCGAAAGCCTGAAGCGGCCCCCCAAGGGATACGATCCGGATCACCCGTTGATCGAGGTTTTGAAGATGAAGGATTTCACCGCCTTTGCCCCCTTGACCCAGAAGCAGATCACCGCCCCGGGATTCCTGGACGAATTTGCGGGGCTGTGCCGCTCCGGAGGTGCGCTGGTGAAGTTCGTGTGCGAAGCGATAGGCCAGCCCTACTGACGGGACTTCGACAGGGACTCACCAAAAAACAGCCCCGGGGTTTTTGCCCCGGGGCCGTCATCGCGCTCTCCGTGTTGCCGGCCGCAGCCGGCCAAGCGCGATTTCAGATCATCCGCAACCCTACTTGATCAAGGTCATCTGCCTGACCTGGACGACCTCCGCGCCGATGCGCAGACGGGCAAAGTAGGCGCCGCTGGCCACATTCTGGCCGGCGTCGTTGGTGCCGTCCCAGACGAGACTGTACTCGTTGGCCGGCAGACGGTCCTGGATCACGGTCCGGACCTTCTCACCGCGGATGTTGTAAACGTTCAACTGCACCAGGTTTGGCCGGTTGACCGCGAACTTGATCGTGGTCAGGGGGTTGAACGGGTTCGGTGCGATGGAACGGAACCCGCCGGCCGATGCGATCGTCGGCACGTTGTCGGGCACCGGGCTGGCGCCGGTCTGGATGATGAACTCGTCCGCGATGGGCACGATGCGCCGCGAACTGAACGAGTAGTCCATGTAGCTCTCGACCTTGATGACCTCGCCCAGCGCGGGCTCGTAGCTCAGCTGGGTCAGGGGGTCCACCACGAGGCTGTCGGGTCGAGCGCCGGTGTCGGAGATGATGAACTCACCGAAACCGAGGGTGTCGACCACGGACGAGCTGAAGGTCTGCACCCAGACGCTTTCCCAGGCCTCGCCCATGATGCCGTCGCCGTCGACTTCAGCAGGACTGTCGTCGGCTAGCGTGCGGGTGGCGACACGAGCGGCCTCGGGCAGATCATTGCCAAAGCCCAGCAGGTACACGGCGTTGCCGTTGTGGGGGATCATCTCGGTCAGACCGAAGTAATCTTCGATCTGGCCGCCGATGGCCACCATGTCACCCTGATAGTATTCGAACAGGGCGGTGGTCTCGTAGACCAGGATACCGGCGAACTTGAAGTCCCCTGTTGCAGGATTCACCACGGGCTCCTGCACCAGGAACTTCGAGGGAGCACCCACATGGCTGGTTCCGGCGGTCACGATACCCTGGATGTTCACATACTCGCCATCCATGGCTGCACCCTGGGAGGGATCGTCCGGGTCGGCGTACTGCACGTCCCAGATTTTCGTGAACCCGACCGCGACGGACAGGAAGGCCGTGGGCGCGGCGCCGGGTAGGGTCACCGTTTGAGCACCGGTGTCGGTAGCTTCGATGTAATAGTCGATCTGGCTCATGGCATGGCCGGCGGGAATGGTTGCGGAGTAGGTGTCACCCGCGCCACTCATGGCCAGGGAGCCCCAGGCGCCTGGCGTTTCGCCGTCACTGTCACGGTAGTGCAGCAAGGCGCTGGTGATGCCGTCGTCATCCGTAATCAAGGCGAAGATGGTGACCGGATCAGCAGCTACGGGCGTCCAGTTATCGCAGCCAATATCCGTGATAACGGGCAGGGTGTCGCCGCCGGGATTTTCGACCAGATCGCTCTGGAAGCGGGGCTTCATCTCAATGATCCCGTAGTCGGTGGTTATGGGTGAGGTAACCGCATAAGTGTCCCCGACTTCGACGGCCGACCATTCGATCGCGGTGGACTCGTCCATATAGACCAGAATCGTGTCCCCGATGGCATCGGAAACAAAGAAGTTGTTGTCAGCAATGCTGACCGCGGTAACAACACCAACGATCCGACCCATCTTGCCGACATTTTCATAGGTCGACTTCATGTCGCCGATGGACCAGTCGGGAACCGGAACGGTGGGGGTGTTGCCCGTCGTCAGAACGGTTGGGTTGGTGAGCTGGATCTGATCCCGGTACTGCGCGATCTCGCCGGTGATTTCGATTTCGTCACCGTACACGGCATCGAAAGGGGCCGTGCCATGGTAGATGGCAATGCCCTGTCCGGTGGAATCGACGATGTGGGCCGATCCACTGCTGTACTTGTGAAACTCGACAACGGTACCGGTCACGGTCACGATGGAGCCCATCAGATCCGTACCGCCGCCGTTGGGGTTGCCGGGTTCGGGGACTCCGGTCGCGGGATTGTAGAACTGGATCTCATCAATGGTCTGGGCAGAGGCCGCACCACTGATCATCACAAGGCACGCACATAGCGCCATGCCAAAAAGATGCTTTTTCATCCTTTCGGCCTCCTTAAAATGGGGGTTATAGGGGGCTGCTCTCTTGTCACTCGAGACTCTGTGTCAAGCGAATGGACCCGGAGTGGAAAGTGAGCTTTACTGCCTGCGAGACTGTCTAACCCGTTACCGAACCAATCCCCCCGTGCCGGGTATTTCAGTCGGTCTCCAGTCTCCCCTGCCACCGGGAAACGGCCTGACCGCAAGCGATCGAGACATGTCCCACCAGTGGCCGCCAATAATAACACACAGGCTGTGAATATGAAATGATGATATGTCAGTTTTTGGTAATTTTGGCTACTGATCGCCGTTATCAATGATGCTGCTACCGGTCATTTCGTCAGGCTGGGGAATGCCCAGCAGGTGGAGCACGGTCGGGGCGATGTCCGACAGGCCGAACGACCCCTGGCGCAGGGCATCGGGTTTGCCGGCGAAACTATTTCCAGCCACCACGAAAGGCACCTTGTTGAGGGAGTGCTGGGTCAGGACGGCGCCGTCGGGGGCGAGCATTTCGTCGCAGTTGCCGTGATCGGCGGTCAATAACCAGACCGTGCCCCTTTCGAGGCTCGGGGGGATCACCTCGCTCAGCAGTCTATCCAGAGTTTTGAAGGCCTGGACCGCGGCCTCGTAGTTGCCGGTGTGACCGACCATGTCGCCGTTGGCGAAGTTGACGATCACCACGTCGAATTCGGAACCTTCACAGGCCTCGGTGAGCACGGCCGCCACCTCGGGGGCGCTCATTTCCGGCTGCAGGTCGTAAGTCGCGACCTTGGGAGAGGGCACCATTCGGCGCTCCTCTAAGGGGTAGGGTTCTTCACGGCCCCCGTTGAAGAAGTAGGTCACGTGGGCGTATTTCTCGGTTTCTGCGGTGCGCAGGTTCCGGATGCCGTGTTTCGCGAAAATTTCGGCCAGTCCGTTGCGCGGCGCATCGGGAGTGAACATGACCGGCAGATCCAGGGCCTGGTCGTAAGGGGTCATGCAGAGGTAGTTCACCCGGGGACGATGATCCTGGGGAAAACCGTCGAACCCGTCCTGCATGAAGGCCCAGGTCAGCTCGCGTGCGCGGTCGGCGCGGAAGTTCCAGAAGAAGACGCTGTCCCCGTCCTCGATGGTGGCGGTCGGGGCGCCCTCGGGGCCGGTGATGATGGTGGGGGCGACGAACTCGTCGGTGACTTCGGCGGCGTAGGAGGCGCCGATGGCCTCCACGGGGTCGGCCGCGGTCACGCCTTTGTCGTCCACCTTGCCGTCGACCAGCATGGCCCAGGCGCGGGCAACGCGGTCCCAGCGCTTGTCACGGTCCATGGCCCAGTAGCGGCCGCAGACGGTGGCCACCTGGCCGGCGCCGAGGTCCTCCATTTTTGCCACCAGTTCGCGGACATTTTCCCGGCCGCTGCGGGGGTCCGTGTCGCGGCCGTCCAGGAAGGCATGCACGTAGATTTCGGTGAGGCCGGCTTTCCGGGCCTCGGCGATGATGCCGTAGAGATGATCGGTGTGCGAATGGACCCCGCCCGGCGAAACCAGTCCCAAAAGATGGAGGCGCCCGGTGTCTTCCTTGGCCCGCTGGATGAATTCCCCCCAGGCGGGCACGGCGGCGAAGTCCCCGTCGGCGATGCTCTTGCCGATGCGCACCAGCTCCTGGTTGATCACCCGTCCGGCCCCGATGGTCAGATGGCCGACTTCGCTGTTGCCCATCTGTCCGGCGGGCAGACCCACCTCGAGCCCGCCGGCCTCGAGGGTGGTGAAGGGATAGCGTTCAAAAAGGGAGTTGTAGAAGGCCGGCTCGGCGCCGACCACCGCGTTGCCGACGTCACTGCCCGGACCGGTGCGATAACCGACCCCGTCGAGGATGCACAGGACGACACGTGGACCGACAGATGGGTTCGGGACGGGGTTGGCGGACATCGAGGGCTCCTTGGTCAATCGGGTGTCGGGTCAATCCAATGTCAGGGCATCGGCGGGCAGGGCCCAGAGCTCGACTTCGCCCAGGGCCATCAGGACCATATCGGATAGATAATAAACATCCGTGCCGGGATCGGCCTCCCCGGCGGGGATTTCACCCGTGGTCACCAGGGCTCCGGCCTGCAGGACCGCCCGGGTCACCTCCGCTCCCCGGGGCAGGAACTGGCTCACCCTCAGCTTGCCCAGCCTCACGATATAGGTGTGGGAAACCTCGGGGTGCAGGAGCTGATCGGGGGCGAGCAGCACGCGCGTGCGGGTCTCTTCCAGCTTTTCGGCCAGCTGTGGCCGTGAAGAAAAAAGATGGGCGTCCCGGTGCACGATCAGGCTCTGCCGCAAAGGTTCGGTCATCGGTCGTCCCGCTCTTCCATGTAGTCCAGGATCTTGCTGGCCGGCAGCTGCCTGGTGCTGGGCCCGAGGCGGATGAAGAACTTTTCTTCCTCGCCGTTTTTCAGGAACACGGCTTCGGAGCAGCGGTCGCAGTTGATGAAGAAGACCTGCCGGTCGCCGACATCGTGGAACCGGCCGTTGATGTAGCCCGCGAATTCTAGCCCCACGTGCTGCTTGATCAGGTTGTCGAAGTGGAGCAGGAGCTTGTCCTCGTTGTCGAACTTGTCGGCTTCGAGGCCCAGGACGTTCCCGTCGTCCGCGATGCCGATCAGCAGGAAGCCGCCGTCGGTATTCAGATAGGCCACCACGGATTTCAGCCAGGCGATTTCGATTTCCTTGCCGGGTTTGCCCGAGTGCAGGTTCCAGCGCATGGTCGATTTGAACTCCACCTGGGCGTTTTCGCCGCCGCCGATGAGCTGCCGGAGGCCTGCCTCGTCCACCGGAGGTTTCCGTTTCCGCCGCATCAGGCGCTGCCACTTGTTGCGGTAGTCGAAGGCCAGGGCCACCACCGCGACCATCGCCAGGGCGATCAGCACTGCGAACAGGATCATGACCTTGCCGGTCACCGTCTCCAGGCGGCGGCCCAGGTCGTCCGCCGGTGCGATGAGTCCGAGTTCGCCGGGGTCGGTGCCGTCTTCGGCGGGATAGAAGATGCTCCACCAGGTCTTTCCGTCCCGCCGGAACCGATACGAGGTCTGAAAGGGCCTTCCGAGTTTGCCCCATTCGATCAGGGCGGCGCTGATGACGGCATGTTCGGGCAGGCCGGATACGAGCAGCTCGCCGCTGGCGGCGATATCGAGATGATTGCCCCCTCGGGGCGACAGCCAGACGACCCGGCCTTCGGTATTGCGGCGCACCAGGATTCCGTTTTCGGTGATGGGGGCCGTCGTGGAGAACCGATCCAGATCGTTCTTGAGCAGTCCCAGGGCCATGACCGTGCCGCCCACGGAATGCGCGGCCACCAGACCGGGTCGGCCGTCTCCGGGGAGGGGACCGTAGTTCGACCAATGGATAGGAGTGCTTGCGGACCCCGCCCTGGCTCGCTGATACCATTCCTGGTCCCGGCAGCCCCGGCCGGTGGAGTCAGGTTGGCCGGCCACCCAGCCGTCGAGGGTCCGGATCTGGATGAACACCGGCCCGGATTCGGGGATGACGTAGATCACCGACACCTGCTCGGTGGGGTCCACCAAAGGTACCACCAGGGATTTCAGCTGTGGGGGATCCTGCAGGTCGAGCAGGCCCGCGGTCTGCCATTGCCCCAAGGTGGCCAGATGGTTGCCGAAAGGTTCGAGATAGACGCGGAACTGGGTCTGCGTGGCTTCGAGTTTCTGCTCGAGGATGCTGGTGAAGACCGATCGCTGGACCTGGAACTCCCGCAGAGTGATCCAACCGGTGGCCGCCATCCCAACGATGATCAGGACGGTGACGGCCGCCACCAGGGGCCGGGAACGGCGCCGGGGGCCTATTCCTCGCCCCACTGGAATCCCAGTCCCAGCGTGAATCCGGCCGGGGTCCGAACGACTTTCAACCGCATAATGACACAATCCTTTGGGGGCGGAGGCACGGGGATGATTCGCCGCCTAGGGTAAGGATCCAGGCATTTGATGGCAAGGGTAATCGGGGGTTCATTGACCATTTCAATTGCCCCACCTATTGTGACGCCCAAGGAGGTTTACCGGTCATGAACAATTTTCGTCGATGGATGGGGATTCTGGGCATCGTTTGCCTGTTGATGGGAATGTCTCTGGGCGCGGGCGCCCAGGAAGAGGAAATTTCGTGGCCCAGGTCGCTAAAGGCCGAAAAGCACGAGGTCATCCTCTACCAGCCCCAGGTCGAATCTCTCGAGGGCAACATGCTGGAGTCCCGGGCCGCGGTGGCCATCAAGGAAGAGGGTGTGGAAGGCATGGTCTTCGGAGCCATGTGGTTCGAGGCCCAGTTGGCGACGGACTATGACACCCGGCTGGCCACCCTCGAAAAAATCAGGGTGTCGGCGGCAAAATTCCCCGACATGGAGCCCGAAGCGGTCGAAAAACTGAGCCGGTTCCTGGAGCGGGAAATCCCCCAATGGGACCTGACGCTTTCCATCGACCGTCTGCTGGCCGACCTCGCCGATGACGCCGGTATGCACCAGGGCGATAAGGCGTATCAGAACAAACCGCCGGTCATCTATTACCGCACCAGCCCCACGGTGCTGGTGCTGGTCGACGGGGACCCGATCTTCACCGAATTGAACGGTTACGAGCTGGACTACGTGGCCAACAGCGCGTTTTTCATCGTCAAGGACCGCAAGAGCAAGCTCCACTATCTGCGCGGTGGCGGCCTGTGGTTCGTGGCCGACGACCTGGGGGGCCCTTGGAAGATGACGACCGACCTGCCAACCGAGGTCGGCAAGGTTTCCCAGAAGGTCGAGGACGAGGAGAAGACCATGTCGGCCGAGGCGGCGGAGGACGCCGAGGTCCTGGGCGCTGAAAAAAACGAGAACGAAGCCCCTCCGGAAATCATTCTGAGCACCGAGCCTGCCGAATTGATCGTCACCGAAGGGGAAATGGACTTCGCTTCGATCGAAAGCACCCAGCTCCTGTACCTCAAGAACACCGAGAGCGACGTGGTGATGGATATCGCCACCCAGCAATACTACTTGCTGCTGAGCGGGCGCTGGTTCCGCTCCAAGTCTTTGACCGACGGCCCCTGGGACTTCGTGGCCTTCGATGATCTTCCCGATGAATTCGCCAGCATCCCCGCGGATTCCGACCTGGCCACCGTGTTGCCCAGTGTTCCGGGGACCCAGGAGTCGAAGGAGGCGGTGCTGGAAACGCAGATTCCCCAGACCGCTGAAGTGGATCGCAAAACTGCGACCTGTGAGGTGACCTACGACGGCGATCCCGAATTCGAGGAATGCGGCGATGGGGTGGCCTATGCCCTGAATACCGAAAGCTCGGTGCTCCTCATCGACCAGAAATACTATTGCGTTGACGAAGCCGTCTGGTTCGTTTCGGGCGGACCCGAAGGTCCCTGGCAGGTGGCCACCGAGGTGCCCGCCGTCGTCCAGGATCTGCCGCCGGACTGCCCTGTCTACAACGTGAAGTACGTCTACATCTACGAGTCGACCCCCGAGGTAGTCTACGTGGGTTATACCTCGGGATACTACGGTTCCTATGTCTATGGTCCCTGTGTGATCTATGGCACGGGTTGGTACTACCGACCCTGGTGGGGGCACTACTACTATCCTCGGGCCGTCACCTACGGCTGGGGAGTCCACTACAATCCCTATTCGGGATGGGGCTTCTCCTTCGGGGCCAGTTACGGTTGGCTCCACGTCGGGGTCGGCTGGGGCCGCCCCTATTACGGGTGTTGGGGCGCCGCGGGGTACCGGCACGGTTACCGTCACGGATATTGGCGGGGCTACAACCGGGGCTATAGTAACGGTTACCGCCGAGGTGCGGCGGCTGGCTATCGCGCGGGCTACCGCGCGGGGCAGAATCAACCACATTCCCAGAACGCCTACCGGAACCGAAGCAGCGGGGTCAATCGAACCGGAGATGTGGGCCTACAGGCGGGACGGCAACCCTCGACTTCGGACCGGAAAAACAACGTGTACACCGATCGTGACGGCAACGTGTACCGGGACAAGGATGGCTCCTGGGAAAAACGTGACCAGGGCGAGTGGAGCGCGGAAGACCGGTCCAAGGACGGGGACCGCAGCCGGGACGACCAGAGCCGCGAGGACCGGGCCGGTGACCAAACCCGGGACCAGGATAAGGCGCGGGACCAGGATCGCAGTGGGGACAGTCAGACTCGTGATAGTCAGACCCGTGACCAATCCCGCGATCAGCAGTCCCGGGACCAGGATCGCAGCCGCGACCAGCAACAATCCCGCGATAGGAGCCAGAGCACCGACCGCAACAAAGGGGGCAGCAGTCAGCAGCAGCTTGACCGGGATCGCAGTTCCCGCAGCCGTGGGAATGAACGGCAGCGCCAGTCGCCGAGTCGAGGCGGGGGCGGCCGGGGTGGTGGCGGTCGAGGCGGAGGCAGGCGCTAGGCCCTTCGGAAGGGATGGGAAAACCGGAGCCCCATCAGGGGCCCCGGTTTTTTTGTTCCCATACTGCCAGGTCCGGCACCGGGGATTTCCCGGGCTCAGGATCCTTCCAATTCCTTCGCTTCCAGGGTGCGGGGCTCCGCGTTCTTCACGTAGCGGTCCAGCCAGGTCACCGTTTCCCACAGAAGGTGCATGAGCGATTCCCGGGCCCGATAGCCGTGGCTTTCGTGGGGTAGCATGACCAGGCGGGCCGTCGCGCCGTGACCCTTCAGGGCGCCGTACATGCGTTCGCTCTGCATGGGGTAGGTGCCGGCGTTGTTGTCGGCCTCTCCGTGTACCAGCAGGATCGGTTCGTTGATCTTGTCCGCGTGCATGAAGGGCGACATCTGGAAGTAGATCTTGGGGGCTTCCCAGAGCGAGCGCTCTTCGGCCTGGAAACCGAAGGGGGTCAGGGTGCGGTTGTAGGCCCCGCTGCGCGGCAGGCCGAGGCGGAATAGATCGCTGTGGGCCAGCAGATTGGCGGCCATGAAGGCGCCGTAGCTGTGTCCGCCGATGGCGATGCGGTCCTTGTCGGTGACTCCACGCTCCACGCACACGTCGACGGCGGCCTGGGCGCTGGCGACCAACTGTTCGACGAAGGTGTCGTTGGACTCCTCGTCACCCTCGCCGATGATGGGCATGGTCGGATCGTCGAACACGGCGTAACCCTGGGTCAGGTAGACCATGGGCGACCACCAGCCGACCCGGGTGAAGCGGTAGGGTGAGTCGGTCACCTGGCCCGCGTCCTTCTTGCTCTTGAACTCGGTGGGGTAGGCCCACATCAGGGTGGGCAGGGGGCCGTCCCGATCCTTGTCGTAACCGGCGGGCAGGTACAGGGTGCCGGTCAGGCTGACCCCGTCGGCGCGTTCGTAGGTGATCATTTCCTTGCTGATGCCGGCCATCTGAGGCGTGGGGTCGGGTAGGAAGGTCTTCTGCTCCAGGGTGTCATTCTTGAGGTCGCGCACCCAGTAGTTGGGCGGCTCGGTCTGGGACTCGCGGCGGGTCAGCACCAGGCGTTTCTTCACGTCGACGATTTCCACCGGATTTTCGAAGTAGGGCGCCTCGCTGCGGAACAGCCGGGTGCTTTCGCCGGTCTTCAGGCTGTAGGAGTCGAGGAAGGGTCGGTCGCCCTCGTCGCTGGCGCCGTCCCCGATCAGGAAGATGGTGTCGCCGCCGTCGGCGGTCAGGATCACATTCCGGCCGAACTTGCCGTAATGCATGATGGGGTCGCCGGGATCGGCGTAACGATCCTGCCAGGAACGATCCTGCACGATGGTGGGGGTGAAACCGCGATCGTCGGGTTTGACCCGCCAGACCTTCACGTTGCGAGTCTTCCACCACCAGCTGGCGACGAAGGCCAGGTCGCCGTCGCCCCAGGTGACGCCGCCGTAGCGCTGGGCCAGGGTCATCAGGACGGCGGGCTCGCCGTCGAAGGGGGCGTCCAGGGTGAAGACGCGGTCGCGCTCGGCGGCTTCCACGCCGCCGTCGCCGCCGTCGAGGGCTTCGACCCAGCATATCTGGGCTGCGGCATCGCTTCGCCAGCTGAACGAGCGCCGGCCGGTGGCCACGGACCCGAAGCTGATGGGCACCTGGTCCCGCAGCGGCAGGTCGGCCACCTGGTAGACCAGGTCGCCGTTCAGGCTCCAGACCTCGACCCTCTTGGGAAAATCATCCTCCTGGAGGGAGTAGGAAAAAGGATGCTGGACCATCTGGACCATGAGGAATTTGCCGTCCGGTGATGGACTCACCGACCGGAAGATGGCCGGCTGGCCCAGGTCGGCCGCCTTGCCCTTCAGGTCGAGTTTCACCAGCTGGCTGGTGGTGAAATATTCGAACTGGGCTTCGTCGTAGGTGTTTTGCAGAAGATCCTGCAGGGTCCGGGCCGGGGCCTTCTTGCCCAGGTTTTCCTGGATCACCGGGCCGCTGGGGGCCAGCGGTTCGGCGGGGGCGTCGCCCCGGCCGGCCGGCACGGTACGGGCCACGAAACTCTTGCCGTCGGCCAGCCAGCTATAGGGACGTCCGTAGACGCCGTTGAGCATCATGCCCTCGGGAGTCACGCGGACGGCGTCACCGTTCTTCAGTTCGGCAAACCACAAGCTGAGCTGGTCGTTGGAGTTCACCACGAAGGCGATGCGTTTGCCGTCGGGCGCCCAGCTGACACCGGTGATGCGGGCCTCGGCGGGAAGGCCGGTGACCTGGACCTGATTGCCGTCGGACAGTTTCTGGAAGGTCAGTCCGTTCAGACTGCGTGCGCGGCTGGGGCCGTTGCTGCGCGGGTTGATGCGCAGTCCCGCCAACCGCAGTTCGGGTTGGGCCACTTCGGCGATGGGAGGATTTCCGGGACGTTCCAAAAGCAAAAGCCACTGGTTGTCGGGGCTGAGGTAGACACCCGGCGTGGGCGCAGCGTCGATGATGTCGGCCAGCACCTGGGGCGGCATCTGGTAGGTCAGGGCGTCCCCCTGGGCGGCCGCGCTCCCTGCGGCAAAAATCAATAACAGCGAAAGAAAATGTAAGGCTCGACGCATCGGGAACGCTCCTTGGCTTCAGGAAGGAAAAATGGGGCAGATGCCAGCATAACCCAGCTGGTGGGCCAGGGGTAACTACGATTTGCAGCGGGAATCGTTTCGGGCTCTGGGCTGGATTTCTGGCGGATTTTTGGGGAGAATAGGCGAAAATAGTCCTGGGGAAATTTCATGCCTTGGCCCAAGCACTATTTCCCAGTAATCAAATAGGAATTTTATATAACAAAAAAACATAGGAAATATATGCAAAACACAGGGTTTTTTGAAAAAAACACGGATCCTTTTAAAAGAAAATGGTTTGATCCTTTTCAATTGAGGTACAATAGTTTGGGAGTGGGCGATCACCGCTGCTGAGCATCTGCGTCAGTCCGCAATCACCCGCCGTTTTATGTTCCACAAAGCCTTCATTACGAGTTGCCGAATGGGGAGGATTTCCATGATGCGTACGAGAATGTTGTTAGTGACCTTGGCGGTTTTGCTGGCGGCGGCCGGCGTGGCCCAGGCGGTCACCATTCCCGTGACCGGGAGCAGCCCGAAGCTGGTCGTGACCAGCGACGGTTCCACGGCGGTCACGTTCCAGGTCGAGGTCGGAATGCTTGAGACCATCGACGTGAATACCAAGGCAGGCGGCTTCACGCGCCTGGTCCTTCCCGGCTTCCATTCTTCACGCATCGAAGGGGAGCCCGAGCTGCCCATGATGAACCGCTTGGTTTCCATTCCGGTCGGGGCCAACCCCCAGATCGAAGTGAGCAATGTGAGGACGAGTTTGATCGATCTCGCCGACTTCGGCATCACCACGCAGATCATGCCGGCCCAGCCGAGTCTTTCGAAGAGCGAAGACCCGGCGACCGTGCCCTTCGCCTTCGATGCCCGCTCCTACAACCAGCTGGAAGTGCGGCGAGATCTGGTCAAACTGGTTGACCAGGGTCGTTTGCGCTCCATGGACATCGACCGGCTGGAAATTTCCCCGGTGGCCTACTACCCCACCACGGGTCAGCTGGAGATCGTCGAAAGCATGGAAGTGACCATCAGCTTCGACGGCGCCAACCCGGCGGCCACGACCGATCTCATCGGCCGGACCTACAGCCCCTTCTTCGAGCACCTTTATGCCGGAGTCGCCGGCGCCAAGTCGTTCCACGACGCCTATCCCGACCGGGTCGGTGACGTGGTCACGATGGTTGTCGTGACTCCGCCCCAGTTCGCGGCCCAGATGCAGGACTTCGTGGCCTGGAAGACCGAGCGTGGTTTCCACACCATCCTCGCGGTGACCGGGACGCCCGACGTGGGCACCACCGCGACTGAGATCCAGTCCTACCTGCACGGCCTGTACAACAACGCCACGCCCGAACTGCCGGCGCCGAGCTTCGTGCTCTTCGTGGGCGACGTGGCCGAGATGCCCACCTTCACCCTCGGCGGCGACGCCACCGACCGGCCCTACTGCGCCGTCGACGGCGATCTTGTGCCGGATATGTACTACGGGCGCTTCAGCGCCAGCAATCCCGCCCAGCTTCAGGCCCAGCTGGACAAGACCATGATCTACGACCAGTTCACGATGGCCGACCCGAGCTATCTGAGCGATGTAACCCTGATCGCCGGTGTGGACAGCGGCTGGGCGCCGACCCACGGCAACGGCCAGATCAACTACGGGACCGAGCACTACTTCAATGCGTCCCACGGCCTGTTCAGCAACACCTACCTCTATCCGGCCAGCAGTGGTCCGGTGGAGGGTGAGATCATCCAGACGGTCAACGATGGAGTGGCCTACATCAACTACACCGCCCACGGCAGCACGACCTCCTGGTCGGATCCCTCCATGGGCCAGAGCGACATCAACGGGATGACCAATTCCGGCAAATACACCCTGGCCGTAGGGAACTGCTGCCTGACCTCGACCTATGACATTCCCGAGTGCTTCGGCGAGACCTGGTTGCGCGCCGTGGACAAGGGCGCCATCGGGTACATCGGCGGTTCCAACTCCACCTACTGGGACGAGGACTACTGGTGGGGCGTGGGTTTCCATCCGGCAGGCGAGATCGATGGCAACGCCTGGCCGGTCGCCTCGACCGGCGTGGGCGCCTACGATGGCCTGTTCCACGAGAACGGTGAAGACTGGTACGTGACGAACGATGCCCTCATCTTCTCCGGCAACCTGGCCGTGATGGAGGCCGGTTCCTCGCGGATCGAGTACTACTGGAACATCTACAACCTGCTTGGCGACCCGAGCCTCTCGACCTACCTGGCACCGGTGCCCAACACCGTCGGCCACCCCGAAACCGTGTTCGTCGGCGTGCCGACCATGACGGTGACCGCCGATGTCGGCAGTTACGTGGGCCTGACCCAGGACGGCGTTCTGATGGGTGCGGGCACCGTGGACATGGGCGGCAGCCTCGAGGTGGCCTTCCTTGACCTGCTGACCCCTGGCGTGCCGATGAAGATGGTCGTCACGGGCCAGAACCGTGAACCCTACATCGTGGACCTGAACGTCATCGTGCCGGCCACCGTCACCATCGACCCGATGGTGATCGACGTGAACGTGCCGACCGATATCACCGTCACGGTGATGGACGCTGCCGGCACCACGCCCCAGCCCGGCATCGAGATCTGGGCCGAGGGTCTGAACTACGTGACGACTCCGGTGGCCACGGACGCCACCGGAGTGGCGGTGATCAACGTGACGGTTGCCTACGGTCCCACGCTGGACATCGTCGGCAAGGATCCCGCCGAATCCTACCGCCTGTTCACCGAGCAGTTGACGGTCAACGCCCTGGACCTGACGGCCCCGGACCTGACCGTGAGCACGGACATCGGCCTGAGCGATGCCTACGCCCTGAACCTGCCGGGAACCCTGACAGCCACCGTGGCCGAACCGGGCCACACCCTGGTGGCGTTCATGCCCGACGGCACCCAGTACGAAACCGGCGCCCCCTCCCTGGTGGCCACTCCGGGCCAGCTGGGTGATGTGACGGGCATCATCGCCGTCAGCGGCTACAACGTGTACACCGAGACCTTCGGCGTGATCGAAGCCTACGGCACGGTGAGCGGCGTGGTCTCGACCGGCGGCACGCCCATGGCAAACGTCGTGGTCAACTGCCTGGACGAGTTCGGCGGCAACGTGTTCAGCGTCGCCACGGACGTGGCGGGCAACTACGCCTCGCCCGAAGAAATCCTGGTGGACGATTACACCCTGGTGGTGGATCACTTCGGCTACCTGCACTACGAGCAGGCGGTCTTCGTGAACTACGGCGCGAACGTCTTCGACATCGCTCTTGAAGCGGCACCCAGCGGCGTGTTGACCGGCGTGGTGCTCGAAACCGACACCTACCTGCCCCTGGAGGCCACGGTCAAGGTGTACCGGACGGATACCGGCGAGCTCTACACTCAAACCATCTGCGACGTGGACGGCAACTTCGCCACGGCGGCCCTGCCGTACTTCGACTACGAAGTCAGGGTGCGCGCCTGGCACCACGTACCGGCGTCCATCGTGCTGACCATCAACCAACCCGAGACCATCAAGAATTTCGTTCTCGATCCGACCAACGGCGATCTGCTACTGATCGACGACAGCGGCGCCGCTGGCGCCAAGCCGGCCAAGATGGGCGGCAAGCTGGAGGATGACTTCCTGGCCGAAGGCTATCTGCCGGACAGCCCCAAGAGCCCCGCCGAGATGGTAGCGGATCTGGAATACCTGGGTTACTTCGTGAGCCTCGAAAGCGCGGCCACGGTGGATCCGGCGACCTTCTACGACTACGACCTGGTCATCCTGTCCTGCAGCGACAACACGTCGACGCTGGAGAATGCCACCCTGAAGAACGCGCTGATCGCGTTTGCCCAGGACGGCGGGCACCTGCTAGTCGAAGGTGGCGAGCTGGGCTACGACCAGTACGGCAACGACTTCGGCACCTACGTGCTGCACTCCGAGGACTGGAATCACGATCAGTCGGGCGACGTCAATGTCGCGGATCCCGGGACCTATATCCTGAACAACCCCAACCCCGCCTGCGGCGACATGGCGCTGACCTATAACGGTTACGGCGACGCCGACGCCATGGTGCCCCTGGCGGGCGCGGAAAAGCCCCTGACCTGGACGGACTATCCGACGGACGCCTCGATGATAACCTACGATGCGAACCCGGCCCCCGAGGGCGGGCAGCTGGTGTACTTCGCCTTCAACTACGGCGCCGTGGACCAGAGCCGGGTCGCGTTGCTGGAGAACTCGGTGCTGTGGCTCCTGACCCCCGAGTTCGGCACCAGCTCGATCAGCGGCCAGGTGGTCCTGCCGGACGCGCCGGACTATTCCGGCGTGACGGTTTCCGCGATCCCCAACGGCGGATCCGTCGTGACGGGCCCGGACGGGACCTACACCCTGCCGGGACTCTATGCCGGCACGTACCAGGTACGGGTCGAAAAGACCAACTGGGCGACCCAGGTGGCCGACATCACCCTGAATGACAATGAAAACCTGACCGGCGTGGACTTCGTGCTCAACCCGGTGAGCGAAATGACGGTGACCAGCACGCCGGGTCTGGCCATCGGCGACAACACCACCGTCAATGACGCGATGGACCTCGCGGTGGCGGGCACCATTTCGGAGATCAGGGTCTTCGTCGACATCACGCACACCTACCAGGGCGACCTCATCGTGACGTTGAGCTCCCCCCTGCGCGGGGATGTGATCCTGCACAACCGGACCGGTGGCAGCGAAGATAATATCTACGGCTGGTATCCGACCGACCTGACACCCGCGGGTGATCTGGGCTCCCTGACCGGCGAAGAGATGTTCGGAGAATGGACCCTGACCGTCAGCGATCTCGCCGGCGGCGACCAGGGCGTCTTCAACGAGTGGAGCTTGCACTTCATCTACGATGAAGGTCCGGTGGCTGCGGTGGTGGCTCCGCTGATGGTGGAAGCCAGGACCGGCGGGATGGGTCTGGTCTGGCAGGTCGATCCGGTGGGATTCGACGGTTACAACGTGTACCGCCGAACCGCCGATTCCGGCCGGGTGCGCCTGAACAGCGAGGTCCTGCCCATCGGCGACGGCCAGCTGTCGTTCATGGACACCGGCGATGGCGTGACCAACGGCGCGACTGTCTTCTACAGCGCCGCCCTGGTGCGTGAAGGCCAGGAGATGGGTCACTCGGAAGAGATTGAAGCCATCTTCAAGTCCGGCGTGCCCCTGGCGCTGGCTCTTTATGACAACTACCCGAACCCCTTCAACCCGATCACGACCATCAAGTTCGATCTGCCCAAGTCGGGCCCGGTGCGCCTGGACGTCTTCGACGTGTCCGGCCGCCTGATCCGCACCCTGGTCAACGAGACCCGGACGGCAGCTGCGTACTCCGTGATCTGGGACGGCACCGACAACCGCGGCGGCCGTGCCGCGAGCGGGGCCTACTATTACCGTCTGATGACGGACAACCGTGTGATAACGCACAAGATGATGCTGGTGAAGTAAACCGGCTGTCTCGCGGCGGCGGTGCCTTTGGGTGCCGCCGCCGTTTTATGGTATAATTGTAGGGATGGATCTTTCCCCGGACATCTGAACGAAATGGATTAATCGCCCATGAAACCGAGAGCCGGAACCCTCCTGTCGACCCTTCTTTTGGCCCTGCTGCTGGCCTCCGGAACCCTGGCCGCCGATCAAGCCATTCCTCTCGACGCCAAGGGCTTGCCGCTGTGGGAAACCGTCGAATGGGTCGATGTGCCCGTGCGGCTGGTGCTGCCGGATCACGCGGCCTTGGACGAACTTCTGGCCCGGATGCCCATCGCTTCTTTCAACCGGGAGCAGATCGGCCTGGTCTATACCTCTGCTAAATCGTTCCACCTGGTCTTCGAGCCGCGGGTCACGCCTGATGAAGCCCGGCGGCTGGCCGAGGCGGGATATGATTTCGAAAATCTGCCCGACCTGGACCGGGCCGGACGCGAGCAGGCCGAAGCGCGCTGGGCCGCCCAGGCCGCGGCCGGAGGCAAAGCCCTGGCCGAGGGGGAAAGGGGAACCTACCCCACCTACGCCCAGATCGGGACCCAGTTGGCCGACCTGGAGGCCAGCTATCCGGCCATCTGCCGGGATTTCACCTGGGGCCAGTCGGTCCAGGGGCGGGACCTGAACGGCATCGTCATCTCTGCGGACGTGAACAACTCTTCGGCGGAACCCGAGGTGCGCCTGTCCAGCTCCATTCACGGCGATGAAACGGTGGGCATCGTGATGATGATGAACCTGGCCCACTACCTGACCGAGAACTACGGTCAGCCGGGCTACGAACAGGTGACCAACCTGGTGAACACCACCGAGATCACCATCCTGCCCCTGCACAATCCCGACGGTTACGTGGCCGGAACCCGCACCAACGCCAACGGGGAGGACCTGAACCGCAACTTCCCCGAGCCGGCGGGCACTCATACCATTATCGAGACGGAAAACGTCCATTTCTCGAACCTGGGCTTCAACAACCACTTCATCATCAGCGAGAACACCCATGGCGGCGCGCTGGTCTGCAACTATCTCTGGGATTATACCTACACCCTGGCGCCGGACGACGCCGGCTGCATCCAGCTCGCCCTGGCCTATTCGACGACCAACCTGCCCATGTACAACGGCGGTTTCTCCCAGGGCATCACCAACGGCGCCGACTGGTACGTGGCCACCGGCACCCTGCAGGACTGGTCCTACGAGATGACCGGCTGCATCGACATGACCGTGGAAATCTCCAACACCAAGTGGCCCGCCGAGTCGACTCTGGACGGGTTCTGGGACGACAATCGCGAGAGCCTCTTGAACTACCTCGGCGCTGTCCACAACGGGGTCAACGGCCTGGTGACCGGTTCGGATTCCGGCCTGCCCCTGGACGCGACCATCACGGTGGTGGGCAACTCGAAGTCGGTGGTCACCGATCCGGCCCACGGCGACTTCTACAAGATCCTGGACAGCGGAACCTATGACGTGAACTTCGCTGCCGACGGTTACATCAGTCGGACCATCACCGGCGTGAGCACCACCTGGGGGACGCCGACGGTCCTGAACGTGGCCCTGGACCCTGTGGCCCAAGGCAACGTGTCCGGCGTGGTGACCAGCCTCAGCGGCACGGGTCTGGACGCCCAGGTCAACTTCTACACGGACCCCCTGGGGGATTACGTGACCACCGTGATCGCCAGCGCGGCGTCCGGTGGGACCTACGATGCCAATCTGGTCTACGGGGACTACCAGATCGAAGCGGTGGCCAACGGCTTCATCACCGGATCCGATCTTGTGACCGTGAGTGCCACGCCGGCGGTGGTGGATTTCAGTCTGGGTCAGGCGGTCGAGGTCGTTCTTTTTGCTGACGATTTCGAAAGCGGCCTGGCGGGCTGGACGGGCGAGTGGGGGCTGACTTCCCCGGCCGCCGGCCACAACTCGGCCAACAGCATGAACGACAGTCCGGGAACCACCTACCCCGACAACGCCAACACGGTGATGGCCATGGCCGCGGGGGCGGACCTGACGGGCGCCATGTCGGGCACTGTAAGCTTCTGGGCCCACTGGGAAATCGAGGACGCCTGGGACGGAGCCTTTTTCGAGGTCTCCACCAACGGCGGGAGCGCCTGGACCGCGCTGGCCACCCAGCACACCGGTTCCGGCAGCGGCCAGGGGGGCCAGGTACCCGGCGGAATCCCGGTCTTCGACGACAACCAGGCCGGCTGGGTGCTCAACTCCGTCGATCTGAGCCCCTGGTTGGGCGAATCCGACCTGCGGTTCCGCTTCCGGTTGGCCAGCGATACTAGCATCAATCATTCAGGGTTCTTCGTGGATGATTTCGAGGTCAAGGTCGTTCGCCAGCAGGTCGCTACCCCGGTGCCCGAATCGCCTGCCCTGACCGCGGCAGTGGCGGCCTGGCCCAATCCCTTCAACCCGAGCACGCAGGTGAAATTCACGGTGCCGGCCGCCGGTTCGGTGAACCTGGACATCTATGATATTCAGGGGCGCCAGGTGAAGACCCTGGCCCGTGGCCACTTTGCCGAGGGCGATCACGTGCGCCGATGGGACGGGACGACAGACTCCGGTGGACGAGCCTCCAGCGGCCACTATATAGTCCGGATGGATGCGGGATCGCACCAGGCCACCACGAAACTGACCCTGGTCAAATAATGGATGATTGAGGTTCCATGCCCGACGATGCAGGGATGCGAAATATGATGAACCGCCGCCAGTTCGTGCGCCGGGCCGGCTTGTGCGGTTTGGCCTCAGTGGCGGCGGTTTATTTGCCCGGATGCGTGGGGGACCAGGCGGACGAGCTGGCCGACAAACCCCGCCGCTCGATCGACGCGGCCCGGGAAGCGGCTGATCCCTGCAACGATATTTCACAGCTGACCCTCGACGAACGCGCCATCCGCACCACCTTCAATTACGAACCGCGGGCCAAGGATCCGACCAAACTCTGCGTGTCCTGCAACTTCTGGGTGCTCGATCCTCACGGCGGCCTTTGCGGGGGCTGCACGCTGATCAAGGGGCCCATTCATCCCAAGGCCAGCTGCCGGTCCTGGGCCGAAAAAATCAGAACCTGAGCCCAAGGTCCGGGTGGCTGACCCATGAAACTACTGACATCCCTGGCTCAGAAATACGTCCACTCAGTGCCCCCCTCGGGAGCTTCGAACACTCAATACGTGATTTTGATGGTATTGAACGTGGTCATCTGGATCGCCATCGGGCTATTCATCGGGATCCTGCTGGCCGTCGTCACCTTTCTTCTGGAACCGCAGGGAGAGGAGCGGGGCCAGGTGGCGCTTGTCGTGCTTTTCGTCACCCTGGTGGTGGGCATCCTAGTGGGGCTGGGGATATCGATTTCCGGGCTCAGGAGGCATTTCTCCAGCCGAAATAGCGATGGCTCTCCCGCTGATAAGCAAAATCAACTGGAAAAATAGGATGTGCCTTGGAAATTGTGTTTGGCGGCAGCCGGGCCCCAGACATCAAAAAGAGGGCCCCCGGGGGACCCGTTTTTATTGGTTTCGTCATTTTTTCTGCCTGAAACTTCGGAAGGGGCGCCTCTTCCTGGCCCGGACACAATTTCAGAGGCACAACATAAAATATGTAGTTACGGGACCCCAGAGCCTTGGAAAGGGCTCCAAGAGAAATCGAAAACCATTTTTAATATTGCGGATCAATATCCCACAATGTTAGTATACCTTGCGATTAATTGATTACCTTTCTCATTCGGGCGTTCCGACGGCTCCGTGATCCGGAGAAGTCGGATTTTCCAACGATCCCCTTGATCCCCGGCCCTGCGCGCCGGACCGGTTTGGCCCCAGGGGGGCTGCCGCCACCGTGCGCTGCCGAGGGGCGAAAAATGCGAGTGAGAAAAATGACCTGTGTGGAAGTGGTGAAGGTGATGATGAGGAAGACGGCGAAACAGGTAGTGGTCCTGGCGGCCCTCGCGATGCTGGCGGCCGGGATGTCCGAAAATGCGGTCGCCCAGCTCAACGAAGACTCCGTGGAGTTCAGGGAACACCTGGGCGAGTTCGTGCCCGGCGACATCGTGTTGAGGGACGAACACGGCCAGGAGGTCGTGCTGTCGGAGTTCGTGGACCGGCCCACCATCGTGTCGATGGTCTACTTCGAATGCCCCGGCATCTGCACGCCGCTGCTCAACGAGGTGGCCGACATTCTGGGCAAGACCAATCTCGATCCGGAAAAGCAGCCGTTCCAGCTGCTGAGCGTCAGCTTCGAGCCCAAGGACACGCCGGAAATGGCGCGCCTGAAGCAGGAGAATTACCTCAAGCTCGTCGGCCGCGATCTGCCCACGGACACCTGGCGGTTCTTTACCGCCGACCAGGAGAACATCGACAAGATGACCACGGCCCTGGGATTCGCCTACAAGCGCGCCGGCAAGGAATACACGCATCCCGGCGGCCTGGTGATCCTGTCGCCCGACCGCAAGATCGTCCGCTATCTCTACGGGCTGCAGTACCTGCCCTTCGATTTCCAGATGGGAGTCTACGAGGCCTCCACCGGCACCGTGCGGCCCACCACTGCCCGGCTCTTGAACTTCTGCTTCAGCTACGATCCCGCCGGCAGGACCTATGTCTTCAATCTCGCGCGGGTGGTCGGCATCGTGATGATCACCTCCCTCGTTTTCTTCATCGGTTTCCTCGTTTACAGCACCCGCAAGAAACGCGGGAAGGAGGCACTGTCCGATGGCTGACAGTAACGCTGCCGCCACCGGGGCCTACGGCACCACCGGAAGCTACCTGAGCACCCCTGCGCGGGGCGGTCTGAAGAGCTGGCTGACCACGGTCGATCACAAGAAGATCGGCCTGATGTACGCCGCGGCCATGTTCACCTTCTTCCTGGTGGGCATGTCGCTGGGCTTTTTGATCCGTCTGGAGCTGCTCGAGCCCGGCACCCAGTTCATCAGCGCCCGGACCTACAACTCGGTCTTCACCCTGCACGGGGTGATCATGATCTTCCTGTTCATCGTTCCCGGCATCCCGGCGATCCTCGGCAACTTCATCCTGCCGCTGCAACTGGGCGCCGACGACGTGGCCATGCCGCGCCTGAACCTGATGAGCTGGTACGTCTACATGACCGGGGCGGTGATGGCCCTCGCTTCGCTGGTGACCGGCGGCGGCGTGGCCGATACCGGGTGGACCTTCTATGCGCCCTATTCCCTGAACACCAACACCAACGTTTCGCTGGCGGTGCTGGCGGCTTTCGTGCTGGGCTTCAGCTCCATCATGACGGGCATGAACTTCATCACGACGATCCACCGGCTGCGCGCCCCGGGCATGGGCTTCTTCCGGATGCCCCTGTTCTGCTGGGGTCTGTACGCGACGAGCTGGATCCAGGTCATCGCCACGCCCGTGGTGGGGATCACGCTTCTGCTGGTCGTCATGGAGCGCACGCTCGGAATCGGGTTCTTCGATCCCGCCCGCGGAGGGGACCCGATCCTGTATCAGCACCTGTTCTGGATCTATTCGCACCCCGTGGTGTACGTGATGATCCTGCCGGCGATGGGGATCATCTCGGAAATCCTGCCGGCCTTTTCGCGGCGCACGATCTTCGGCTACAAGGCCATCGCCATCTCGTCCATGGCCATCGCGGTGGTTGGCTACCTGGTGTGGGGCCACCACATGTTCACCGCCGGCATGAGCGACACCGCGCGCTGGGTGTTCAGCCTGCTGACCTTCTTCGTGGCCATTCCCACGGGGGTGAAGGTGTTCAACTGGATCGCGACCCTTTACCGGGGTTCGATCGAGATCCGGGTGCCCCTGCTCTACGCGGTGGGCTGGATCTTCCTGTTTTCCATCGGCGGACTGACGGGGCTGGCCAACGGCGCCCTTTCGACGGACATCCATCTGCACGACACCGCCTATATCGTGGGACATTTCCACTACACGATGTTCGGCGGTGCGGCCATCGGCATGTTCGCCGGGCTGCACTACTGGTGGCCCAAGATCTGGGGCCGCATGTACAACGAAAAGGTGGCCACCTGGGCCTGGGGCACGATCATGGTCGGGTTCAACCTGATCTACTTCCCCATGCTGATCCTGGGCATCATGGGCATGCCCCGCCGCTACCAGGACTACCTGCCCGAGTATGCGACCCTGAACATGCTGTCGACCTTCGGCTCGTGGATCCTGGTGACCGGACTGCTGATGATGATGATCAACCTGATCCGCGGGGCCCGCAACGGGGCGCCCGCCGAGGCCAACCCCTGGGGCGCGACCACCCTCGAGTGGCAGACCACCAGTCCGCCGCCGCTGCTGAACTTCGCGACGCCCCCGACGGTGACCACCGGTCCTTACGATTTCACGGAGATTCTCAAGCAGAATAATGTGGAGGCGGGGAAATAATGAGTTCCGATACTGCTCTGGCCATGGACCAGGACCCGGGGCACGTGGTCCACAGGGACCCCATCACAGGCAAGACCGGCATGTGGCTGTTCCTGTTCAC
>RCNG010000097.1_pt1 | contig 47848 bp, 35 predicted proteins | sample 2041371 | NCBI WGS metagenome assembly RCNG01 (sample SAMN09708227, study PRJNA481090) | Marine sediment metagenome, whole genome shotgun sequencing project. | biome: marine sediment; feature: ocean; material: sediment; isolation source: Sewage treatment plant 1 marine sediment (STP1) ... | reverse complement strand
GGTAGGGGGGGGTGCGGGGGGGGGGGGGGGGGGTATCAGGATTCGGGGACCAGTGCCTTGGCCTTGAGCTCAGAACTGTATCGGCAGTGCACGTCCCCGCCCTGGCCTTTGGCCTCATACATGGCCAGGTCCGCGGCCTTCATCAGCGCCTCGGAATCCTTGCCGTCAACGGGATAAAAAGCGAGCCCCACACTGGCCGTGATGGGTATCTTGAAACTTTCCAGGTCAAACGGCTTGCGCAGGGACTGCAGGATGTTATGCGCGACCCCTACCACGTCTTCTTCCTGCTTGATATCGGGAAGGACGATCATGAACTCATCGCCTCCCATCCGAGCCAGAGTGTCCGACTCGCGCAGGAGAGACTTCAGGCGCGAACCGACAGCCTTGAGCAGCTGGTCTCCCACTCCATGCCCCAGGGTATCATTGACACGCTTGAACCTGTCGAGGTCGATGTTGATCAAGGCGATCTTCCGGTTGTGCCTTCGGGCCCGGGCCAGCTCCTGGGCGAGACGATCATACAGAAGAAGCCGGTTGACCAGATTGGTCAAGGGATCGTGCGTAGCCGTGTGGATAAGCTGGCGTTCTGCCAGCCGCCGCGGGGAAACGTCCCTCGCCACCACGCACATGACCTCCTTCCCCCGGTAGCTGATCAGGTTGACGCTGATCTCCACTTCCACGGCCGTGCCGTCTTTGCGGCGGAACCGGCGTTCACCGATAAAATACGACCGGTCTTTGAGGATCTGCAGAATCTTCCGGTAAATATCCTCTTTTTCCTTTTCCATGAAATCGTAGAGGCTGAGACCAGATATTTCCTCGCGGGAGTATCCCAGCAGCTTCTGCATGGATTGATTGGCCTCCAGGATGACACGTGTGTCGATATCCGCAAGGAAGATGCACAGTATGCTCTGCTGCATCACCGCCCGGAATCGTTCTTCGCTCTCACGCAATACTTCTTCGACCTGCTTACGTTCCGTGATGTTGTGCATCTCGCAGAGATAGCCGAAAAAGTCACCGGAGGTCGGTCTGTAAAGAGAGATCCTGGCATTGAACCAGAGTTCGCGGTTCTTCATGGCAATAAAAAAATCGAAGGCCTGGGGCTGACCATAGGACTCGACAGCGTTGATGGCCTTTTGGAAAAGCTCAGCCAGGTCAGGAGGAAAGACCTCTCTGACAGATTTTCCCAGGAACTGTTTGGGAGGCAGGAAAAGGTCATCCCGGTTGGGATCCTGATAATAGCGAGCGAAGCTGCCGTCCATACCGATCAGAAAAACCAGATCCCCCAGGGATCTCAGGAGAGAGAGGAGGTTTATCTCATTTTTCTGCAGGGATTCGGTCGTCAGCTTAAGCTCTACAACGGCCGATTCGAGAGAGACGATCCTCTTTTTAAGCCTGGTGATCTCGCTCTGCTGTTCCTTCCTGATCTTGGTCTCTTCCATGGCGGTCCCGTTATCCTAAACCAAACCTCGGCAAAATTCAACCTGCAGAATAGCGCCGCAATTGAGTTTTTGAGACGAGTGCAGTATCATGCAGACTCCGTAAAACAAAGGAATACCTACGCGATGGACTGGCTGCACATGATCCTGTTATTTGCCGTGGGCGCAGTGGCTGGTTTCATCAATGTGAATGCCGGGGGTGGATCAAGCCTCACGTTACCTGCTCTGTACTTCATGGGGCTCGATTGGGCCGTGGCCAACGGCACGAACCGGATCGCCCTGATCCTGCAGAACATCTCTGCCGTGGGCTCCTTCCACAAGAACAAGGTCTTCGAGTTCAAGTCCAGTTTGACACTGGCTGTGTTCACTCTACCAGGAGCCGTACTGGGAGCCCTCATGGCCACCAGGGTCTCCGGCGTCACCTTTCAGCGCATCCTGGGAGGGGCGCTGATCCTGATCGTCATTTCCATGTTCTTCTCCCGTTCATACATTTCGGAGCACCCCCGCAGAGGCCCACACAGCAAACTGATCTATCCGGCCTTGTTCGTCATCGGCTTCTACGGAGGATTCATCCAGGTCGGAGTGGGATTCCTCTTCATGGCCGCCCTCTATCACCTCCTGCGGGTGAACCTGGTCAAGGTCAACATGCACAAGGTTTTCATCATCCTTATCTACACCATCGCAGCCCTGGCTGTTTTCGCATTTACCGGGAACGTAAACTGGCGCTTCGGCCTCGTCCTGGCGGCAGGCAATGCCCTCGGCGGCTGGTGGGGAGCGCATTTCGCAGTGAAAGGTGGGGAAAAGTTCATTCGCATCGTGCTGGGTGCAGGGATCCTACTCATCGCTCTCAAGCTCTTCAACGCGTTTTGATCCCCAGGGGGTTCACCCGCTCGACAGAGATTTCCCTCCGCCCGAGAGTGGTGTTTGATCGGATCCGCGCTATACGCCGGAGGGAATGTGGGATAAGGCCTCAAGTATACGGTCCAATCCCTTTTCCCGATCCCTTCCCAGAGATATCCGGAGAACACGGCGCCCCCGCTGACGCAGGGCATGCAGATCTCCCATGGACTGGGCAGCGATCATCCGGCCGAAGCTGTATTCCGTCTCAGGAACAGCCAGGTCTTGGACCGGTTCGTCCACCAGTTGCAGGAACACTCCTCCACCGAAACCGCCCTTGTGCAGCTGCCCGGTGGAATGCAGGAAGCGGGGACCGAATCCGAGAGTACAGGCCAGCCCGGTCAGCTCGTTCAAGCGTTCCTTGATCTCGTGCAGGGCAGCGGAGATCTCCGGCGAGCGGGGTAAAAAAGCCTGCAGCGAAACATATCCCCCCGGTTCCATCCCCCTGAGCAGTTCCTGCAGGGAGCGATCCAGCGCCCGGGCTTCCGAAGCTGAGATCTCGTTCCCGCCCCGGTCCAATCCCTCTCTGGCTCCCCCCCTCATGGCCCGAGCCGTAAGCTCCTTAGACAGCTGTACATCGGGCTGGTCAAAGGGATTGACACCCAGGACGGACGAAGCCAGAGCGGTTGCAATCTCCCAGACATACATCTCGGCTGCGATCGCATACGGAGAACCAAGGTGCCTGTGGATCACGGGCTGCCCCCTCCTCTCCAGGGATTCGGCCAGAGAAGCCTGGACAGAAAAGTCGTCTCCTTCGAGGGATAAAAACACATAGATACGATCCGCAGCTCCCGACCGATCCACGAATCCCGGCTCCTCTATGACAGGGAGGATGCCCCGCTTGTCTTTCCCGGTGCTTTCGGCGATCAGCTGTTCTAGCCAGGAAGGGAAGGCGGTCAGCGAGCTCGAGACAAGGATGGTGAGCTTGTTGCGGACTCCGGCCAGTTCGCCCAGCAGCGCACCCAGTACAGCGCCAGGGGCCTGATCCGGCACTGCGGACGGAGCGTGCGCTCGGGCCGCCTTCTGGCCCTGCTTCAGGAGTTCACCGATATCCAGGCCCGCCATCGCAGCGGGGACCAGCCCGAAGGGAGCGAGGGCGGAATAGCGGCCTCCCACATCGGGGGGCGAGAGGACCGTGCTGCGGAAACCTCGGACATGGGCCAGCGTCTCGAGTTCTGAGCCGGGATCCGTGATCGCAGCGAACTGGAATCCTGCGCCTCTCCCGCCGCTCGAGAGCCCGTGCCAGAAATACCGGAAAAGGGAAAGAGTCTCCAGGGTGGTCCCGGACTTGCTCGAGACCAGGAACAGTGTCCGACCAGGTCGGATGCGGCTCTCGAGGGCGAGGATCTCGTCAGGATGTGTGCTGTCGAGGACAAGTATCTCCGGGTACCCCGGAGCATGCCCCAGGAGCGAGGAGAACACCTCCGGAGCCAGGCTGGAACCGCCCATGCCGAGCAGGACGACATGTTTAAATCCGTCCTGCCTTATCTCTTCGCCCAGGTCGGTCCATTCCTCGGCCCTGTGTGCCGTGTTTGCCGGGAGATCTAGCCAGCCCAAGCGGTCCACGATCTCTGGGTGGGGATCGGCGAACCAGACAGTGGGATCTCGTTCCCACATCCGCTGCAGTACAGAGGAATCCGCCCAGTCTGACAGCCGCGATGCGATGCGGTCTTCATGCTCAGGGGCTTGCCATTCCATCCGTTGTTCCTTTGCCCATCTCAAGGTGCGCCCGTCTGGGACAGGATCAGCTGTCGAGAGGGATTCTCTATTGCTTCACTCTCGCTCAATTCCACAGAGTCAGGATGATCCCCATCAGGAGGAGTGAGACCAGAAAGTAGCCGTTATAGATAACATAGAGAGAGAACCGCCGCCCCTCGAAAAGGACCGCACCCAGCCCACCCATGATCACGAATCCCAGCCACACCCAGAATCCGCCCTGGAGCCCAGCGGATACCGTCGTGGCCTGAAACGCCTGCAGGACATGGGACAGGACAAACGCCATGACCAGGGCCCCGAGGAAGCTCATGAGGTATCCGACCCAGTTGGGTGGACCCATCGCTTTGACCTCCTCTTCGGTTTTTCCCATGGCCTTCAGCCAGGGACGGCCGAACAGGAGCGGCGAATACCACAGTGCCCCCAGCACCTGGTGCAACACACCACATACCAATATGGCAAGATAATTGATGGAGATTTCCATATGCCTCCCTCCTTGTTTATTCGGCCGAAGCCACTTCGCTTATATCAAACTGGATAATGCGAGTCAACGGCGGTAGATCCGGAGGCGTCCGAGGTCCTGGAACGCCCCCTCGCCTGCCCGGATATCTCGATGGAAGGGGAAGAAGCCGTCTCCCAGCACATGCAGCACGACTTCGCTCTCCCGCGGGACAGACAAGATGAAAAAGCCATCCTCGTCGCTTTCGGAATTTGTGTAATAGAACTCGCCTCCCAAATATTTTCGGATGTCCTCGGACACGGATTCATCCGAGAGTTCAACCCCCAGCATCTCCTTTACCCTGTCGATCGGGACCTCGAAACGGTGAGCGATGTCTTCCTCCGGGACTCCGTACTCGTGCATCTGCTGGATGAGAAAGACCAGCGCCGCAGCCTGCAGGTCCTGGTGCAGCCTTCCGATCTCTTCGAGGCTCCGATCCGGGCGGATCGCGATGACCTGCGTCTCGGTGCCCTTCCCGGAATCGGCTGCCTGGACATGCCCGGCGAGGAAGACGCTCCCGGCCGTCTCATCCGAATTGTAGGGACTGGAAAGCCATTCCAGGGGGATCACCGGGGGATGGAGCCCGAACTTGTGCTGTGCCACCACAAAGCCTTTGAGCGCCCAGGTCACGGGGTGGATGTAGCCCATATCAGAGCCCGCCAGTTGAGGAAGGGTCACGGCGGTCGGCACGCCTACGAGCCCCTGACCGTTGAGGGCCGCGCCCCCGCTGTTTCCCGGAGACATGGCCGCATCCGTCTTGATAAAGCCGTCCTGGCCTGGGAAGCCTTCGTCACGATAATACCCCAGGAACTTTCCGTCCGTGATCGTGATGGTGTCCCCACCCTTGCCCGGATATCCGAGGACGGTCAGGTCGGAATTGATCTTCATGCCGAAGGGATTGGCCAGGGAGATATGGGAAAAATCTCGCCGGTCGATCCGATTCCCCTCCGCGTCCTCGACGATCTTCAGCAGAGCCGTGTCGTGTTCTTCATCCAGGCTCACGGGAGCGGCCCGGAATTGGACGACGGGGACCTTCAACGGATCATTATCATAGAGCTGGTAGACCAGCATGGTCGTGCTGGCCCGTTCGGCCACCCTAAGGAGACGGGTCCGGGGATCGTACTGGACCTGGTCCTCGATAGCATAGACATGCCAGTTGGTCAGGATCAGCCCCTCGGCGCTGATGATCGTGCCAGAGCCCACCGGCATGGCGATGGGGCCTTCTTCCCGCACCAACTCTCCCGGATTCACGATTCCTTGACCGGAGGGGTCGAGTATGGGATCCTGGTAGACTGAGATCTTGAGCAGGTGCCCCAAACGCACATAGGGAGTGAAATCCGTCGGTATCTCGGCCGCCCGGCCGGTGACAGATGGGGGCGCCCAGAGAACAACTGCCAGGCAGAGGGCCTTCAGTCCCCTTCCCTTCACGGCCTTCACTTGGCTGCCTCCTCCCACCGCACGCTGCGCAGTATCCCCTCATACAGGGGAAGGCCCCGAGAAAAATGCTCGGCCGAGGCCCGATACACGAAGATCTGGAAGGCGCCGTTGAGCGGGATCAGATCGGCGTGGACCTGGACGAGCCGGGGAAAAATTTCGTTGGCGTCTTCGTCTCCCTGGAGGAAGCTGTAGCTCAGTCGCGTGCCCTTTTTCCCCCCGATCCGGGTGTCCTCGACTGTCATGCTCTCTGTCTCCATGGCCTCCACGAAACGCGTCAGTTCAGGGGCCTCCTCTCCAGGGAGGGGGACATACATCAGGACGGCCACATAGACCGGAAGCTCCGAGCCCCCTTCCCGAACAAGGAGCGTTTTCATGCGCCCCGCCAGCAGACGCCCCGGCCCGGCCGGTGTCCCGAAGGGCATCCGGGACAGAGCATGGGGATAGCGGAACGTGAGCCCCGTATCCGGGTCATGAAATACTTTGCCCTTAATCCCCTGGTCAGAGACCACACCCGCCGCAAGAAGCAGGGCCAAGGCGGCGAGGAGGGTGAGGAGATCGACCCGGGGACAGGCATGCCTCTTCTGTCCCCTCCCCTGCCTGGACAACCGGCGCATCATGATAACCCCGTATCCCAGGACGAGAAGCGCATAGACCATGGTGAGGGCAAAGGAGAGCCAATAGGCGGCCTCGAATCCTGAAATGAAGATGAAATCGTTCACGGTGTAGTAGATTCCCAAGAGCACAGTGCCCAGGAGCAAGGCGAACAGAGAACTGCTGTCGACATGACGGCGGCAAAATTTTGTCCGGCCCATCACATAGCCGATCAGTGCCCCTACAGCAGAGTAGATCAGGATATTGGTGGTCGAGACATGGGCGATCACAAACAGCGTGCAGTCAGGGCGGCTGCTCAGGCTGTGGACGCTCAGGGTGAAAGCCATGCCCACACCGGCTGCGGCCCCGTAGACCATGCCGTCCACTGGCTCGTCGAACTCCTCGAGAGCATAGAAACCATAGCGCAGGACGGCATAGATCAACAGGCTCGCCACCGGAGCCAGCACCAGGAACGAGCCCGCGATGAACAGACCGGAAGTGCCAAAGATCCATTCCCGGAGCCGGAAAACGAGGTGCCATAGAGGGATCGCTCCCAGTACTGCCGCCGCCATCCCGGCCAGGAAGGCATAGACCACATAGGCCACGGGTTCCGGTTCCGCCCGGTCCTGGAGATAATAGAATATCATGGAAACGAGGCTGGGGATAAAGGCCAGCAGCACCAACAGGATGAACTTCAGGCTTTCTCCGCCGCTGAGGAGCACGCGATTTCCGACCAGGAACATGAGCAGGAGGAATCCCGCGAGGAAGAGGATGTTGAGGGCCCCGGTCCTGACGATCCTTCGCGTCTGCATGCCTAGAAACCCGGGAACAGGGTCACCTGAAAATAGGGGCCCTTATCGGGACGGTCAAAGGGATACACATAGGAGACACCCAGCACAAAATAGCCGAAGAGGTTCATGCGCAGTCCGACTCCAGCACTCGACACGGGATGGCGCGTGCCACCCATGAACCAGGGCTGGAGCTCCTTGTCTCCATACCAGGCCACACCGGTGTCGAAAAAGGCCATGAAATCCATGGGCAGGATCCCGTACCATCCCTGGCCGACGCCGAGCACCTGGAAGAGCGGGAAGCGGAGCTCCACGTTGCCCACAAGGATCATGTTCCCGTACAACTGATTGTAAACATCGGTCTCGGTTGGGAGGATCGATCCGTAGCTGTAGCCGCGGATCATGTTCTCATATCCCATAAAAATGGGATAGAAACGGTTCTGGGAATCGTCCAGGCCATAACGTCCGTAGTGCATCAAGCGGAACGCCAGCGTGAACGGCCGTACAGGCATGAGATAGCGGCGGTAATCGGCCAGCACGCCAAGATATTTGAGGGATCCGGTATAGGGGGAGGCCTGCAGGATATAGCTCTGGCCCAGGATAGGCGCCGTGGCGCCGAACATGGAGGTGTCGTACACGAGGGCGGCGTTGGCATAGGCGAGGTACAGCGTTTCCGGCGCTGGCAGGTTCTGCTTGTCATAGGTGAGGAGCGTTCCGTTAGGCCACGCATACGTGCGGGTGCGGACCTCATTCTGGAAATCGATGGCCCTGAAGCCACCCCAGAGCTCGAAGCGCTGGACCTTGCTCAAAGGGTACGCCGCGAAGGTGGAGGCGTCATAATTGACCTGGCGGTAGATGATCTCCTGTTCGAGGTATACACCTTGCAGCTCATCTATGAAGGCGCCATACCCCCCATACACATAGGGGATGCGCTGCAGGGATGCCCCCCAGTTCAGCCGCGAGCGCGAGTTCTGGTAGGCGACCACGGCCGCCGTGTCCTGGATCCGGCTGGTCAGCATGAGCGTTGTGGCCAGGTTGTGGAATCCCAGCATGTCGCTGAAATTGAGAGAGATACCCCCAGCGGCATAGGTGCCGAAGCGGTCGATCCCTAGCCCCAGCTGGGGCTGGCTGACGTAATCGAGCTTGAGCTTGGCGCGGTATTGATCGATCTCGTATTCCCCTTCTTCAACGAGACCGAACAGGGGATTATTGAGGAGGCCCCGCACCTCGCTTTCCTGATCATCCCGCGGTGGCAGCAGCGACGGGGAGGATCCGTTGGGAGATGCCGGTTCGGCCCGCTTGGTTTCCAGATCCAGCGCTTCGATGGTAAAGACACTGTACCTGCCTTCTTCGTAGGCCGTGTAGGCCATCCGGCCCGAATCCTGGGCGATGGAAAGCGCGGGGCTGGACTCCGTGATCCCTGCGACTCCCGTGAACAGGTTCGTGACCTGGGAGATCTCGCCTCCGTCCAGCTCCACGTTGTAGACATTCGAGATCCCGCTCTGGTCGGAGATGAAATAGAGGCTTCGGGAATCGGGCGCCCACTGAGGGTTGATGTTTTTGGCGGATCCGAAACAAGGGACGGGCTTGACCTCGCCGGTCTCCACTTCGAGCACAGCCAACTGCATGGGGCCGATGCTCAGCAGGGCCAGGTCTGAGTTGAAGCGCTCCGTGATGAACGCGATGTGGCGGCCATCCGGGGACCAGTCCGGCATGAGGTCTCCGTAGGGATCATTGGTCAGATTCTCCAGCGTTTCGGACTCCATGTCGAACAGAAAGATGTCGGTCACGCCTCCGGCCTGGGCGGAAAATGCGATGTGGCGGCCGTCCGAAGACCAGGTGGGATTGAGGATCTCGCCAGCCCTGTCGAATTCGATCTGCTTGATGCGTTTCTTGCGCTCCATGTCGAAGATGGTCAAGACCGGTCTGCCCTTGATGATGGCCCCAAACACGAATCTCTTGCCCGAGGCGTCCCAACTGCCGGAGGATTTGATGAACTGGAGGCTTTCGAATTCGGGATCGGCAGCCATGCTGATCAGTTTTTTTTCGATCTTTCCTGTACGGGCATCCGCCAGATACAGGTCGATGGAGAACAGATCCTTGGTGGACAGAAGCACGATCTTGTCTCCGTTCGGGCTCAGGGAGGGAGACACGTTTAAACGGTTGTACTTGTTCGACTCGAAGAGGATCTGGCTGTCCGGATCCCTGGTGTCGGTCTTTTCGAGCCAAGGCTGGTACGCCTCTTTCATGGCCTCATGCCATTCCTTGGACAAGGCGTCCATGCTCATGCCGGTGACCCTGCGGATCGATCCCTCGAATCCCCCCACGCGGCCCGCGGATTTGATGATCCGGCCCACCGATTCGTCCCCCCATTTGCCCGTGATATAGGACCAGAGGGACTGGCCCCAGCGGTAGGGGAAATAGGTATAGGAATCCGCCAGTTTCTTGATGGTCGGGAGCTCCTCCTGCTCGTCCCGCCGAACCGCGTCCCGCATCCACATGGCGGTGTTGGGATCATCGTGTCCCAGGGTCAAATATTCGGACATCCCCTCGATCATCCAGAGCGGGAGCATCAGGGCCGTGGGCGCCGCCCCGGCCAGCCCGGGGGCCCCGGCAGAAGTGACATCCAGCTGGAAGGCATGGACAAGCTCATGTCCGATCACATGGTCAGTATCGAGCAGGGAGGGGCCCATGGGGAGAACGATCCTCCGCTTGAACATCTCAGTGACGCCGCCCACGCCCTCCCCCAGCTCGCCGGCCACTGCCGTGGTCTGCTGGAAATGGGGAGAATTCGCATACAGGATCAGGGGCTGCCTTCCCCGCAGCTCATGCTCCAGCATTCTCGAAAGACGCTTGTACCAGCGCTCGGCCATGCGGGCGGACCTCTCCGCAGAGAGGCGCATCTCGGGATAGTAATAGATGTCGAAATGATCTGTCTTCAGGACCTTGAAATCGAACTTCTGGTACTTGACCTTGTTGCGGCCAAAATACTGGGAGCTGGCCGGAGAGGCCAGCAGGCCAACCAAGGCAAAGAACAAGATCGCCTGCAAAATCCATCGAGCTCTGATTAAGCGAACCATATCAACTCCTGATCTTCACATAATATGTTAAAGGATAATCCCATCGCATGCAACCGGATGGAACCTCCCGTTCGGGCTCCGGATCCAAGATCCGCGTATGCCCGGATCACCGAAGTGACGGGGATAGAATGCATGATCCGTGCCAAGCATTTCCAGGGAGAGATCTTTCGTCCGCGAGAAAACTGTTCTCGGATGGTGACATGGGTGTCCTCCCAAACAGCCAGAGAAAACCGCCCGGATCAGACCTTGAGAAAAATCCGCTTCCTGTAGAGGGGATAGGTCAGGCAGAACCACAGGACGAGTAGAAGGAGTGGAAAGAGCAGGGACCCCAGCTGAGGACCTGCCCAGGGAACCAGCCAGGATTGAAAAACATAAGCCTTGGCCGACACGGTCCCGCCTTCCAACGGGACACGGACAAGCTGCAGTACGCGCGCCAGAAAACCGGAGCCCACATACACGAGGATGGCATTGGTACCGAACACCAGGAACGGGAGCGCCGCCTTTCGCCAGCGGAGGACATCCATCACTCCGTAACAGATGCCCAGGGCCAGGCAGGCCGCGCCTCCCGTGAACAGTACAAAGCTGCTGGTCCACAGCTGTTTGTTGATCGGGATCAAGGTGTGCAGCCAGAGCCCGGACACGGTCAGCAGCGCCCCTCCCGCCATCAATCCCCAGAAGCGCATCCGGGCCCCTGCCGCGGTGCGCAGCCAGTCCCCGGCCAGCGTACCGAACAGCACGGTGGCGATGGCAGGTATCGTGCTCAGGATCCCCTCGGGATCGAAGTTGGGAGTGTAAAGATGGCCGCCCAGGAGTTGGACGTCGATCCAGCCGCACAGGTTCCCGTCGGGGGACAGCGCTCCTGCACCGTGTCCCGGGACCGGTATCCACTGCAGGGCAGCCCCATAGGCAGCCAGCAGGCCGGATGCGATGAACACCCTCGCACGGCTGCCTGTTTTGAGGAAAATGAGCGATCCGACCAGGTAACAGAGCGCGATCCTCTGCAGCACGCCGGGGATCCTGAGTGTTCCGAAATCGAAGCGAGGGAACAGGGTCAGCAAAAGCCCCAACACAAACAGGATCAGAGAACGGATCAAAATCTTGACCAGCAAGGGGCCTTCCGAGGATGCCGACTCCCGGCGGCGAGTCAATGAAAAGGACAGCGAAACCCCGACTATGAACAGGAAAAACGGGAAGATGAGGTCGGTGGGCGTCCACCCATGCCAAACGGCATGCCGCAGGGGAGGATACACGAACTTCCAGCTCCCGGGATTGTTCACCAGGATCATGGCGGCGATGGTGGCACCGCGGAAAGCATCCAGCGAGACCAGCCTCGTTTCCGTCAGATCCTTCATTCGCTCAGCCCTATTTCAAGACCGGCCTGGACGATTCTCACCGACATCGAGATCAGCTTCAGGAAAGTATCATCTCTCTTGGATCTGACTCCTATCTCTGGATATCCATCATATCCAGCTTGTCCTTCTTGGCATATCCCTCGGGAGCGGAGTAGGTGCCGGCCGGGGCATCCTTCTTTTCGATCTCCTGCACTTCCTGGAAGGACTTCATCGTGCTCCCCATGGCATCCATGCTGGTCTCGGTCTTGATCTGAAATCCCTGGATCTTTAGCAGTTCGGCGATCGACTCTTCGCCCAGAAACATGGTGGCCTGGCTCAGCTTCGGCAGCATATTCTGCGTATAATCCTTCCAGTCGAAGGGGACATCCGTGCTGGCCCAGATCAGCTGCTTCATGTCCATCATCATGACCGTCATCGACATCTCATAGCCCTCGCACTCCCAATCACCGATCTTCTGTTTTTCGCCGGTCGGACTCACCGCCACCTTGATGTTGTTCATCATCTGCATCATCTGAGAAGGGAAATACTTTTCCAGGTCGAGAGGAAGCGCCATCTCCACATAGCTCTTGCTCTGATGGTTGATCCAGATCATCACGTTCTTTTCCAGGTCGATGATGATCTTCTGCTGGGGCATTTCCACGGACATCTTGTCTTTCCCCATCCACATGTGGACGACATCGTCCTGGGCGGGCTGCTCCCGTCCCTGGATGGAAAAGGCGTCGGTGTGGGAGATCTGTTTGATATAAATATCGGCCAGCAGGGTCGAGGATCCAAGCGCCAGCACCAGCATAAGGCATATCAGGTATTTTCTCATCAGTCCTCCAGCTTATCTGTTCTTCATTTGAAACTCACCATAACTTAGGCCCGATTATAAAGGTTTGCGGGAGGCATGGCAATCTCAACCGGACTGGATCGTCAATCCGGAATCAGATAGCCTCAATGGAAGGATTCGGATGCCCTTTCCCATGGCTTCGAGGGCGGTCCGTATCTCCTCCCGCGCGCCCGGTTCCGGGCCGATAAGCAGGGTCAGGGACCCTCCCCGCCCTCCGGCCCCATTGACCTTCCAGCCGCAGGCTCCGCACCGTCGGGCCATGTCGATGACCTCCCGCGCCTCCGGGCCGACCAGTTCCGGATGCAGGGCGGCCTGGCTGGCGGTGTTCCGCTTCATCGCCTCCCCATAGGCGTCCAGGTCGCCCCCCAGCAGGGAGGACCGGGCTTGGGCCGGAAGCCGGCGCAGGTCCTCGAGCACGGCATGGGTTCCGCCCTCCCCTTTATCCAAAGTGGCGATGACCTGCTCGTGCAGCGCAGACGAATTGTGTGACCGGCCTAGATAGACCACAAGCAAACGGGAATCCAACTCCTCCCAGATCGAGCACGGTATGCTGAGCTTCTCGGTCTGTGCGTGAGGATACTCTGGCATGTCGATGTAGCAGGCTCCTCCCATGGCGGCGCAGATCTGATCCTGGATCCCACTCTGCCATCCCAGCTTTTCCGTCTCCACACGCTGGGCCAGGCTTGAGATCCCCTCAGGCTCCGGCATCTCTTCGTGCAGGCGCCTCAGTCCCCCCAACAGGGAAACACAGACGGCCGCCGAAGTCCCCACGGAGATCCCGGGGGGCACAGCAGAATCCAGGCTGACCTCCAGGCGGATGCTCCTTGGGATGGGGACAGACGCCACGGTAGCCTGGAGGAGCGGATGGACCTTGAGATCAGGCGCCTCTGGCTCTATCTCGAGCGTAACATCATAATCACGGACCAGAATCCGCACACGCCTCGCTTCTTCTTGGGGATTGGGCAGTACTCGGATCCTGGTCTCGACACCAGGGGAAGCGGCCAGGTTCAGGACACGGCCGTGTCCCGCGAACCAGGTGTCGGTCCACCCCCCGATGTCGTTGATGCGTACCGGGGCCTTGGAAACGATCTCGCGCGGGTACTCCCGGAATCCGGCCAGTTCAGATATCATTCCCTCGAGAGACGCCCCTCCGCCACCATGATCACCTTGCCGCCCACTCTGACAGAGATCCCGTCTTCCCGGCTCTCCGCATCCAGCAGCAGGAGGGACGGGCGCCCGATCTCGTATCCCTGCTCGACACGGACATTGATGCGGTCGGCCCCGAAGAAGCGGTTCCGGATCAGGTATCCGGCCAGGCATCCATTGGCGCTCCCCGTGGCCGGGTCCTCTGGAATGTGATAGTAGTCCACGAACACGCGTACATTGAGGTCGTTCTCGCTGCTGTAGGTCTCCGGACAAAAAAGAAGCGGCGCCTTTGCCTCACACCGCTCGACCAGTGAAAAGAATGCCTCCCTCTGGACCCGGGCCCTTTTGATGGCCTCGAGCGTCTTCACTGGCACGATGATGAACGGGAGACCGGTGGATACCTCCTGGATGGGGGCCGATGTATCCAGGTCCTCCGGCTCCAAACCCAGGGCCCGGGCAAATTCTTCCGGCGCAAAGGACTCCCCAAATTGGGGAGGGTTCTGCTGCATCCAGAGAGTCTCGGGTATGCCGTCTGCATAGCTGAAGGTCACCGGTATTCGGCCCACAGTCAGGTTGAGGGAGAGCGCATCCACAGGCTCCGATACGATCTCGCGCTGGATGATAAAGGCGGTGCCCAGCGTGGGATGGCCTGCGAAAGGAACTTCCTCCGCGGGAGTGAAGATCCTCACATCGTATCCGCCCTCCCTGGGCTCATCAGAGATGATGAAGGTTGTCTCTGAATAGTTCATCTCCTTTGCGATCTCCAGCATTTCGCTGTCCGTGTAGCTGCTCCCATTCCTGAAAACCGCAAGCTGGTTGCCTGTGTACTTTTCTACTGCGAAAACATCCACGATGTAAAAAACAGGATCGTCCATCGAGATCTCCTCCTTTGTTTGTTCTTTTTTCTCTCTCCCAGGCTGCCTCATTGTAGCAAAAAGCCTGCCCAGTGAAAATATGGTTTGACAAGGCTGTCCCCCATCCCTATACTCCGCCGCATGTTTAAAATGGCAGCTCCCATCGGAATTCCCAGGGCCCTGCCGTCCGTGTCTCTTCACTGGTGGGCGGGCCTCCCCGCCTGATCACATCACCCCTATACCTGTCTGTATAAACGATCCATATCCATTTTATCTATCAGGAGGCACCAAATGAAACGCTATGCATCACGCTCCGACGAGTATCTCCCGTCGGCATACTACAATCTTAAGGCAGACCTGCCGGATCAGCCCCCGCCCCCGCTCCACCCAGGGACAAGGGAACCTCTCGGCCCGCAGGATCTCCTGCCGCTCTTTCCCGAAGGCTTCAGCTTCATACGCCAGGAGGCGTCTCTGGAGCGATTCATCCCCATCCCGGACAAGTTCATGGACGCCTATGCCGCGTACCGGCCCACACCGGCTCCCTCTTCGGAGTGGACATCAAGGTCTTCATGGTCCGCATCAGCTATCGGCAGAAGCCGGGACGCCGTATCATGATCGAACTTTTCGGCGGCCACGTGGAGGAGAGCCCCAGCCCCGGTACCCAGGCGGGCAGCAGGTATTACGCCGAAAACCCGGACCATCCCGGGAGCCTGGGGATCGCGATCTCAGAGGCCGTTGAGATGGCCGCTCGCGATGAAGCAGTCAAGTATTCCCTGGGATCCGTTCTGGACAGCGTGATGATGCATCAGAGCATCATCGGCCAGGAGGCCGACAGCCAGGTCCGGGAATTGGGACTGTCCCCCGATGTGGTCATCGGCTGTGTGGGCGGCGGGTCCAATTTTGCCGGCTTGGCCTTCCCCTTCGTGAGGAAGAACCTGACCGAGGGCGGAAACACCCGCTTCGTAGCCGTGGAGCCCGAATCCTGTCCCACTTTAACCGGAGGTGACCTCAGGTACGACCATGGCGATTCCGTGGGTATGACTCCCCTGCTCTACATGCACAGCCTGGGGATGGAGTTCGTCCCCCCGCCCATCCACGCCGGCGGTCTCCGCTATCATGGGATGGCTCCGCTGGTGAGTCACCTGGTGAAGAGCGGGATGGTAGAGCCGGTCGCCTATGGACAGGATCCGGTGTTCAGTGCCGCACGGACATTTCTTATGTCGGAGGGGATACTCCCGGCACCGGAGTCGGCACACGCCATCGCGGCAGTGATCGACGAGGCCGTTCAAGCCAGGGAAAACAATGAAGAAAAGGTCATCTTCTTCAATCTTTCAGGGCACGGATTCCTGGATATCAACGCTTTCGATCAGGCTTGAGCTCCACGATCCGGTCTTCTATCGTACACGTGAGGATCTGGTTTTCCTGCAGCCAGTCTACCATGACCTGCGTGAGGTGGATCCCGGTCATCTCTATTTTCTCGACCCCGAATCCGAAGAACTTGCGCTGTGCCTGATCCACGACATAGTCATTGGTGACGACGCTGAACATGCGATCGGGGAGCAGGAGGTGCCCGCTGCGGACCACCACATCGTCCCCCACGGATAGGGAATCCACGCGTTCTCCCTGGGTTCGGACATCCCGAGGGCGGTAGACATACCGCATCCCTGAAACCTGGATGCGGTCCCTGTCCCTCTCTATATCGGTCTCGAAGATCTGCCTCAGCTGACTGCCGCTGATATTGAAGAGCACAAGCGTATTCTGGAAGGGGGAAACCTCGTGCAGGGCGCGGACGCTGATGGGCCCGGAAAAGATGTCGGCACGGATCCCCCCGCTGTTGAGGAGCCCGATCTCGGCGCCGGTCTTCCACCGCATCACATCGGTGATCCAGTTTCCAAGCGAGTTCTCGATCGAGTTGTAGTTCGGACACTTGTAATCGAATCCTGCTTTCCCGATGATCCTCTGGTATTCCCCCTCGATAGCATCTTCGACCTCGGCGACCAGAGAAGAGACCTCCGGATCGGGATCGAGGTCGACGTCCGCCCACAGCCAGATCAGGTCTTCGGTGTAGCCGGTGACCGCGCCGCGTTTTACGGTCAGATTAAGGTAGCCCAAGGTCCGCTGATGTCCATAGGTGGACTTGACCAGGACGCCATCGATATCCTCGAAGAGGCCGTCCTCAGAGGCCACCAGAACAATGTCGATATCGGGAACCTCGCGAGCCACGCGCTGTCCATCGAAGAATTTGGAGTGGACCATGACGATGATCAGGTCGCTCCTGCGACGCATCTTCGGCACCCAGCGTTCCAGGGTAGGCACGATCGGTAGGACCTCCAGTCCCTCGACCCGGTCCGGAGAGACCTCGCCCAGGAAGAACTCCTCCATGACGGCGATCACTCCGATCCGGATCCCACCTTTGGACAGGATGTGATAGGGCTCAGGAGCGTACAGTTCGCCGCTCTCCTTGTAGACGAGGTTGGCCAGTACGGTCGGCATTCGGGCAAGGCGTGCGATGCTCCTGGCGTTTTCCTGCCCCAGGTCGAAAGCGTGGTTCCCGTGGGTCCGGAGGTCGTAGCCGAGGAGGTTCAGGAACTCGGGCATGGCCCCCCCGGCCGCGTCCTTGTAGGGCAGGGTCGCAGCCAGGGTCCCGGTCATGATGTCTCCCGTGTCCAGGAGCAGGACGTTGTTTTCTTCAGCTCGGGCCAGTGTGATGTAGTGGCTGGCGGCCTCCATGCCGCCCACCAGGCGTACGGTGTCTCCCTCTTTGATCTTCTGAGGTTGAAACGTACCGTGAGTATCGTTGGAGAACAGGATGACCAGTTCCCTCTCGGGAGCGCGACAGGCCGGGAGGCCCAGCAGGATCAGGCAGAGCAGAACGCAGAAACAGGACATGCGGGCGCAGGATCTCCTCGTATCCACGGCGCCATTTTCTCTCATGGGGGGACCGCTGTCAAGGTCCGACCGGGCCCTCCCCGGCCTCTTGCCTCTCCCCTATTCATTGTTGTTGGGGATGGCGGGAATTCACTCCCACTATTCGATGATCTGCCCGTCTATGCCGACCACGATCTCTCTCACCTGGATGCCTGACCCGGACCGCTCTATGGCCTCATTAACGATGTGGATCAGGCCGGAGCAGCAGGGCACGACCATGCGCGCCACGGTGAGGGAATACACGGTGTTGTGCTTGAGCAGTTCTGCCAGCTTTTCGATATAGGGGGAAGTGTCATCCAGCTTGGGGCAGGCGATGATCAGCTTCTTTCCCTTCAACAGGTCCTGATGAAAACTCCCCAGTGTGAATGCGGTGCAGTCTGCCGCGATCAGGAGATCGCTCTTGTCGAAATAGGGTGCCTGGGGAGAGACCAGATGCAGCTGGATGGGCCATTGGCTGAGCTCGGACCTGCCGGAGAAAGAGGGGGCTGCTTCCTGGGAGGGGGCCTGCGGCTGGATCTCGCGGGCACGGCTGCCGGGACATCCCGTGGGGAAATTGGGGCGCTCCTCCGACCGCGATTCGGTCTGACAAGCGTCTTCAGTGTCCCCCTCCTCGCCGTGGACATGGGCAGCCGCTTCTTGGCCTCGTGTCTCCAGCACATGTTTATAGGTAGCCTGCGCATCATACCCCTCACTCTCTCTCTCGATGACCTTCAAGGCACCGGTGGGGCACACATCGAGGCAGGCACCGAGCCCATCACAGTAGATCTCTCGAGCAAGCTTGGCCTTGTTCTCCTCGTCCAGTACCAGCGCACCCTCTGCGCAGGCCGTGGTGCAGAGTCCGCAGCCGTCACACAGGTCCCGTTCTATCTCAATGATCTTGCGTTTTGCCATTAAATTCTCCTTTGTCAAGATTTCACTTTAAGTATACGTGGGAGGGAGATCGAATTCCTTGATCTGGGTCAAATATTTGGGGATGTTTAAAATCCGGGGATCCTGACTCAAGATGTTACAGAACGCCGCGGAGCCGGGAACAATCCGAGATACGGATGGTGCGGCCCTCCACCTGGATGAGCCCCTCTTCCTGGAGCTGTTTCAGGTTACGGGAGAGCGTCTCGCTGATGGTTCCCAACAGGCGGGCCAGCTCGGACTTCTTCATGTCCAACTCGATCGTACAGCCGGCCTTTCCCTGACATCGCAGGAGTAGATACTGGGTCAGCCGCTGGCGGACGGTCTGAAGCCCGAGGGCCTCGATGCGGCGGTTGAGCGTGACACACTTCCGGGCCAGCAGTGTGATAAACTCCCTGGCCAGGCCCGGCACCTCCTCGATATCCCGGAAGAGGCGCGGTTTATCCAGGAAAAAGACCTCCGAATCCTGAACCGCCTCGGCATAGGCGGGGAACACTTCGTGTACGAAGAGGACGGCGTCTCCAAAAAAATCACCGGATTCGAGGCGCACCACCTCTACCTCCCGGCCCTGTTCGTCCATCTTGTATACCCGCACCTCACCGCTCTTTACATAGTAGAGCCCATCCGCAGGGTCTCCGGCATCGAAGAGCCCCTCTCCTGCTGAGTAGATCCTTCGCTTTCCACCTGCTTGGGGATCCAGGATGTGCTTGACTAGAGAGTTCATGGTCAAGGTATGCCTACTCCCTGATCGCGGCCGCCACCACGTTCGCCACACGGCTGCGCCAGGTGGCCGCATCGCCGGTGTCGTCGGGATGCACACGGTTGGTGAGGAAGATCACGAATGTCCGGGTTTCCGGATCAATCCAGAGTGATGTGCCGGTATAGCCCGTGTGGCCATAGGAGGCGGGACCGAACAGGTCACCGCCGTTGGTGGAAAAGCCGGAGTCCAGGTCCCATCCCAGCCCCCGGCCGGCAAAGGCGGCTTGGGAGTAGACCTCGGTCATGCGGTCCACGGAAAGCGGAGAGAGGATGCGCACGCCCGCGAATTCCCCCCGGTTCAGGAGCATCTGCGCAAATACGGTCAGGTCGTCGGCCGTGGAAAAGAGACCAGCATGTCCGGCAGCTCCTCCCAACAGGCGGGCCCGGGGATCGTGCACCACGCCGCGGAGCAAGACTCCCTCCTCCACCTCTGTGGGTACACACCGCGTACGCAGCTTTTCCGGAGGATTGAAGAGCGTGTGCTCCATCTTCAGGGGGGCGAAGATATGGTCCCGACAGAAGTCCTCGAGCGGATTCCCGGAAACGGATTCGATGATGAAGCCCAGGATGATGAAGTCCAGATCGCTGTACAGAAATTCCTCGCCCGCGGAAAACAGTTTATCCAGATCCGCGATATGGCTCACCATGGCTTCCAGGGTGCAGGGAATGCCGATAGCCTTTTCGATCTCCTCGTTACGCAGGAAAGGAAGCAGCCCTGATGTGTGGGTCAGGAGATGCCAGATCCGGATGTCCTCCCCCTTCTTCCCTTCCTCATCCCGGAAGGGCTGGAAACCCGGGATGAAATCCGAAACCTTGTCCCAGAGGCGCAGCCTCCCCTGCTCGAGCAGGAGCATGACTGCCGTGGCGGTGGCCACGGATTTAGTGATGGAGGCCATGTCGAAGAGCATGTCCACACGCATGGGGCGCAGATCCGGCACCCACTGAGAGGCTCCGTAAGCCTTCCGGAAGACGACCTTCCCTTCGCGCCCCACGAGGATCACGGCACCTGGAAAATCCCTGTTTTCCAGCGCCGCCGCCATGACCTGGTCCAGCTGTGCGAGTTGGCTGCCGGACATGCCCACCGCCTCGGGTTCGGCCTCAGGCAGGCTCTGGGCATAGGCCCCGGACACACTCCACACGCAGAAAAAGAGTGCGCATGCCGTCACTCGGAGGTTCTTCATTGCCCTATCCTGCCCCATTATAGGCACGAAAAGGACAAGTGGAAAGGATTAATTTTGTGCTATTTAAACGCAGCCTGACTATTTCTTTTTTGACAGCTTGATCTCGGCGCCTTCCCCGGCTTCGTTCTCCCAGGCACCTGTCATGGAATCTTCCTCGACCTGGAGCGTCACATAGATGGTCTGGACGTCATATCCATCATTGATCTCGAAATACAGGGTCACGGTATGGCCGTCGATCTTGATGTCCTGGCACTCGGCTTCTGAGGCATATCCCATCGTGTCCGAGAATGTGCCCGTCCATTTCCCGTCCTTCTTGCCAAACACCAGCGTCAGCTTGTCTGGCTCCGCCGCATCCGGGACATAGGTCTCTCCGATCCAGGCACCTGTGATGTCGACATCCTGCGCCTGAATCACTGATGGCGCGGCCAGCAGAAACATAGCCAGAACGGCTAGGTAAACGACTTTTTTCATCTTTTATCCCTCCATGATAAACTTGTATGTCTCATTCATCTATACGCATTGAGCCGGCACTTGGTTCCCACTTCCAAAACTCCCCAAGAAAAACAGCTTAAAATCCAGATGCGGTCCCCTCTCCCCTCGGATCGGCGCCTCCCTCGAAGCGGCGCGGACGGCCATCACGCCCATAGGCGACGGTCAAACCATGGGCGTTGCCCAGCCCCCCGACCTCACGGACGTTATGCCCCAGACGCCGCAGCTCGGCAACGACCCCCGCCGCAATCCCGGCCTCCACGGCCAGAGAATCCGGCTCCCTGAAGCTTATACGAGGCGCAGCGATAGCGGCCTGAATGTCCATTCCAAAATCCACCAGGTTCATGACCATCTGCGGCACGGTCTGCCCGATGGTGTGGCCCCCTGGCGTTCCCAGGGCAGCCCAAGGCCTGCCGTCCCGGAAGACGATGGTGGGGCAGTCTCCGGAAAGTTTGCGGTGGCCCGCATGAGCATCCATGGGATTTCCCGCAGGCTCAAACGTGCAGTATGCCAGGGAGTTGTTCAACCAGACGCCTGTTCCCTCGGGCATGATCCGACTGCCGAATGCGTTCCCCAGAGTCTGGGTGGCGCTCACGATGTTGCCCCACCGGTCCGCGACCACGAAGTGGGTCGTATTGACTCCCTGTTTGATTGTGACCTCGGGTGGAATAAAAGGCGTGACCGCATCGGGCCTGATCTTTTGGGACTGAGCCTTCCAGTATCCTTCGGACAGAAGCTTGTCCAGGGGAGGGGGATTGATCTCCGGATCGCCGGCATAAGCCAGGCGGCACCAGTAGGCGTGCTTGGTGACCTCCGCAAAACAGTGGAGGAAGGAGGCGCTGTTGTGGCCGAGCTTCTCCACATCGAAACGGCTCATCAAACCCAGGCGGATCAGGGAGGGGAACGCCGTGGCCGGAGGCGAAGCCGTGTAGACCTCGCAGCTGCGATAGTTGATCCGGAGGGGCTTCCACCACTCGGCCTCGTCCTGTTCGAGGTCTGTGATCGACAGGAATCCTCCGGCCTCCTTCATGGCTGCGTCTATGGCGCGCCCGACGGGACCGCCGTAGACGGCCTTCGGGCCCTCCCGGGCGATCAGCCTCAAAGTCCGGGCCAGGTCTTCCTGGATCAGGCGCTCGCCGGACCTCAAAGGCCGGCCCTCGCGGCCGTAGATCTTGCGGGCATGGCCTGGAAAATCATCAAAGGCATGGGCGATGGATCCTGCCGTGCCCCCTCCCAGCGAGAATCCTTCGGAGGCCAGGGCAATGGCAGACGCGAACAGTTCATCCCAGGGGAGCTTGCCGTATTCACTGGACAGGGCTTTCCAGGCGTTTACATTCCCGGGAGTGGACACCGCCTTGGGCCCCCGGCGGTTCTCCAGGTATCCGAGTGTGGGTGGACGGAACACATCCGAGTCGACGGACGTGGGGATCTTCCCCGAGGAATCCAGGTAACGCACGCGGCTCTCCTCCGTGGAATAGACCAGGATGGTGCCGTAGCCACCGATCCCGGACATCATGGGTTCGACGACATTCAGGGACGCGGCCACGGACACGGCCGCATCAAAGGCGTTCCCCCCTTTGCGGAGGATGTCGATCCCCGCCTGCGTGGCCAGGGCATGCGCGGAAGCCACCATCCCCTGTGTGCCGTGTTCCGGCGCCGTGGACGGGACCACATCAGGCCCCGGATATGTTGCACCTGATGCCAGCAGCATCAGGGCAAACGCTGAGATGAGGCTGAAAAGGACATATCTGCGCAGCATGGCTTAACCCTCCTCGCTATCGGACCCTGACCCGGCTCCACTGGGACCGGGCCCAAGATGTCAGCAGTCCCATTCTGCCTTTTTTCCCCCTGGCCCTGGCACGCCGGATCGTGGCCTGCACAGCGTCTTTGGGGATATCGGGCTGCTGGGGCTCGGGCTTGCGGCGGAGGGTGAGGGCCCCGGATGGGCAGGTGGTCACACACAGGCCGCAGCCGATGCACCGCTTCTCTTCCACCACGGCCTTGTCCTCCCTCAAAAACACGGCATCGACCTGGCACCGGCGCTCGCACACGCCGCAGCCGATGCAGGCCTCCTGGTCCAGATCCACGGTGAAGGGGCTGGCCATGAGGGTTGCGGGCGCGGACTGTTTTTTTATGCTCCGCAGGACCTGGCAGCAGCAGCCGCAGCAGCAGCAAATGTTGGCGATCTTCTGAGAAAAACTGGGCTGCAGGACCAGGCCGGTCTCATCCGCCTTCTTCAGGATGTCCAGAGCTTCTTCCTTGGTGATCCGGCGCCCCAGGCCGTTTTTCTCATAGTAATCGGCGGCTACGCCCATAATCAGGCAGCACCCCTCAGGCTTGTCGCACCCCTCGCCCACCATGCGGTGCTCTTTCCGGCAGATGCAGGGCGCCTCGACAAATTGGGTCTGTTTTTCGACCATCTCCACCGCATTCTCATAGGGGAGCGTGCCCAGGTCGACGTCCAGGCTCCGGTTCACCGGCACGGTGCGCAGCTGGGGGGCTTTCTTCCAGGTTTTTATGTCCATGAGCAGAGGGACATACTCGTTGAAATCACGGATCAGATCGAGGTCCAGGTCATTGACGTGATACTCCCAGATGCCGATCACGAACTGGGTGGCCATGTATTTGTCCGGGCGGTTCTTCCGTGAGAACCGGAAGAGCAGCCCTTTTTTCGCCATGGATTCCAGCCGTTCTGCGGCCTCCTCCGGAGACAGCCTGGCCCGGCGTGCAATGACTCCGGCTTCCTCGGGCAGCAGCGACAGCTTCATGGCCAGCGCGGCCTCCTCTTCGGTGAACAGCCTCCGCAGGATCCGAAGTTCCACGCCGCTCTCAGTGGCGGGATAGCCTCCGGGCAGCCGGTCCAGGAATCGCGCCAGTTTCTCGTATATGTCTCCGGGCACTGTGTCTCCTCCAAGATAAGAGATGGATCCCTTATATCATTAGAGCGGTAGGAGCGTAAAGTCTCGCCCCAGAAACGTTTGACAGCGAGATTCGATTTTTATTAGAGTTGGGGCATGGAATCGGGGCTCCTCGCGATGTTGGCGCTCCTCCCCATCCTTTCGGTCTTCGTCCTGATCGTAATCCTGCGCTGGCCAGCGACACGGGCCATGCCCGTAGCGTTCGGGATCACGTGTGTGCTCTCTTTGGCGATCTGGGGCTCCCCCCTCCGCCAGGTGGCTGCGTCCTTCATCGACGGCCTCGTCACGGCATCGACCATCCTCTACATCGTGTTGGGTGCGGTCCTCCTGCTCAATCTCATGCGCGAGAGCGGAGCGCTGCAAACCATCCGGCGCAGCATGTTCGACATCTCGCCGGACCGGAGGATCCAGGCGATCATCATCGCCTTCCTATTCGGCTCGTTCATAGAGGCGGCGGCCGGCTTTGGCACGCCGGCCGCAGTGGCTGCCCCCCTGCTCGTGGCCATCGGATTCCCGGCCATGGCCGCTGTCATGGTGTCCTTGATCATCCAGAGCACATGCGTCTCCTTCGGTGCCATCGGCACGCCTATCCTGATCGGTGTACACGGGGGATTGGCTGGACAGCCGGAAGTCACCGCCTATCTGGGGCAGCAGGGCCTGGATTTAGCTCTTTACCTCAAGACCATCGGCGCAAAAGTGGCCGTCATCCATGGGATTACGGGTACGTTGATCCCCCTGATCATGATCGTGATGATGACCCGGTTCTTCGGACAGAAGCGAAGCTGGAAAGAGGGGCTGGCGGCCGCGCCCTTTGCCTTGTTTGCAGGGCTCTGCTTCACAGTCCCCTACACGCTCACTGGAGTGCTGTGGGGCCCGGAATTCCCTTCCCTGGTCGGCTCCCTGTTCGGATTGGCCGTCGTGATCCTGGCGGCACGCAAAGGTTTCTTGAAACCGAGGAAGACCTGGGATTTCCCAGCCCGCTCTGATTGGCCCGGAGAGTGGACGGGAGAACTGAACCAGGAGGAAACGGAACGCAGGGATGCTCCCTCGGCGGCCGTGGCCTGGTCTCCCTACATCCTGGTTGCCCTGACGCTCCTGGCCAGCCGCCTGTGGCCGGCTCTCCAGGCCCGCCTCTCCGGCATACAGTGGCAGTGGAACGGGATCCTGGGGAGCGGGATCGCCACGACATTCCAGCCTTTCTATCTGCCCGGCTTTTTCTTTGTTATCTCCTCGGCCCTGGCGGTCCTCCTCTACCGGATGTCCGGCCGCCAGGCGGCTCGGGCAGCAGGCCGCACCCTGCGAAGCCTCGCCGGACCCGCCGTGGCACTCGGATTTGCGGTGCCCATGGTCAAGGTCTTCATAAACAGCGGCACTCCCGGGGGACTGGAGCAGATGCCCATCCTGCTGGCAGGAGGAGCAGCAGCCGTGGCAGGCTCGGCCTGGCCGGCCTTTGCCGCCGTGATCGGGGCCATGGGAGCCTTCATCGCCGGCAGCAACACGTTCAGCAACATGATGTTCTCGCTCTTCCAGTTCGCCACCGCGCTCAAGACGGGCCTGACTCCCGGTGTGATCGTGGCACTGCAGGCCGTGGGCGGCGCCGCCGGCAACATGATCTGTGTGCACAACGTAGTGGCCGCTTCTGCCGTGGTGGGCCTGCTGGGACGGGAGGGCCTCCTGATCCGCAAGACCATCATCCCCATGACCTACTACCTGATCGTATCGGGGGCTCTGGGATTCATACTGGCCTGGTGGTTCCGGATATGACAGATCCATCAGGTCCTCTCATGAACAGAATATTTTTCAGAATAGATCAACAGCGGCGGCTCGGATCAGCTGACCGGAAAAGGAGGGCTCAGTGAAAATCATCGGCCTGATCGTCTTAGTGTGTCTTGCTCTTCAAGGGAGCCTGGTGTCTGCCTCCCATGTCTCCGAGGCGGCCAATGATATACTCATTCTCCTCGAGGCCCAGGCAGACGCCTGGAACCGAGGCGATTTCGAGGGTTTCATGTCCACCTACTGGAACTCCCCAGACATGACCTTCCAATCCGGGAACCAGAGGCTCTCGGGCTGGGAGGTTCTGTTGAAGCGGTATCAGACGAACTACGCGGGAGACAAGAGAGGGAATCTGACCTTCAAGGACCTGGAAACCGAAATCCTATCAGAAGAGATCGCTTACGTACTGGGGCGCTATCACCTTGAGTATCCCGATTCCGTTCGGGAAGGCCTGTTCACCATCATCCTGAAGAGATTCCCCCAGGGATGGCGCATCATCCATGACCACTCCTCCTCAGATCCCACGGAGTGATCCCGGCCTGGGTTGATTCAGCCCGGAATCCGGGCATCTCAGGGGCCGGCTCAAAGGCGCCTGCCAAGCATGCTCAATCCAGGATCTTGTAGTCCCGGTATTCCTCCACGGCCTCGACACGGATACTTTTGACCACCAGCCCGACATGGACCCTGATGAGCGAACGCTCCATGACCATATAACCCTCCGGAAGTACCTTGAACCTGGCCTCCATCTCGAAGCGTTTCAACATCTTGGGATTTTTGGAAAAATGGACCTCAGCCTGCAGGACATCAAAGGTCTGTTTGTCAATATAGTACAGCCCGTCCATGCGCTCTTTTGATGGGACCTTGGCCTTCGTCTCCACGACATAGACCGGACGCTGCCCCACGTAGGATCCGCCCTTCCGCGCGAACGTATACTCTCCGCGTCTCTCCGAAGAGAAGGGAAACATCTGCTCCACGGTGAAATCGCGGCGCTCGCCTCCGTCCTCCTCCTCTCCATCCCCACGTTTGGCACGGCGCTTTTGCGCCTTTTCCTTTGCCTTCCTGGCATCCTTTTCGAATTTGTCGGTCACGTCCTTGGTCTTTCCCTTGGCCGTTTCCTGGGCGCTCAGGATCTTCTCGCTCCTGAGCCCCTCTTCCACGAGGACGATCTTTTCTACCAGCGTCGTCTTCTTGGGCTTCCAATCCTTATCCATATTGAGGACCGTGGCCGTAGCGTGGGCCTCCATGTTCTTCAGCTCTGGATAGGCTTCCAGGCGCTCCGCCACACGCTCCAGGATCTCTTCGTCCGTTGCCTCCTGGGCCGAAACGAGCACAGCGGCACAGGAGATCACCAGGAACAAACACACCGCGCCGGCTACGAATCCGGGCCTTCCCACAGTCCTTCTTCTCCACATTTTGATCACTCCATTCTCTTTCGTCTTTGTTGCCTTGTATTCTAGCGGAATCCCCCCCAGCCGTAAACCGCTGGCGTTTCTTGACTCGAGACGGGGCACCGTGTAAGGTAGCTGTGAATTGATCAGGAGCGGTGACCATGTCGAAATTAGCACTCAAGGATCTGGAGGCACGTGTCGGGCATGAGGTCGGGCTCTCCCCATGGATGGATATGACTCAGGACCAGATCAACGCCTTCGCCGAAGCGACCGGAGACCGGCAGTGGATCCATGTAGACGAAGAACAGGCCCGCAGGAGTCCCCTCAGGTCCACGGTGGCACACGGATACCTCCTGGTCGCGCTTCTCGCCCCCCTCAACTTCGGGAACGAGATCTTCCAGCAGAAATTCCGCATGGCCATCAACTACGGGCTGGACCACGTCCGATTCCTGCAGCCCGTGCGGCCCGGTGACCGGATCCGCAACCGGGCTTTGCTCAAGAGGATAGAGAAGAAGGGTTTGCGCAAGGTCCTGGTCGTTCTGGAAAACACGCTGGAGATCGAGAGCAAGGACAAGCCCGCTCTCGTAGCAGACACCCTGGCCCTGATCTATCTCTAGCCGCGCGTCAGCGCCGTCGGTTCTTGTCGATGTGCTCAGCCATGAGCCGGACGTTATTTTTCGTCCAATGGATCCGGCGGCTCTCTGTCCCTAATCGAAGATCTTTTCTGTGTTCTGGTAGGCAGTATGGACTTTCTCCACGGCAGTTTTGATCTCTTCCCGATTATCTCGTGTGATGATTTCCGCCAATTCAGTGCAGGCGACCTCCAAGTCCTGAACCGCCGCCTGGAAATCCGCTTGACGGTCTGAAAGTCGTGAGGAGAGTGTCGCCTCTTTGAGGGCAGCCAGTTTTTCCTGCATTACCGGAACCACGGCACGAATCTCATCCAGATCGTATTCCGGAGTATAGTAGTGGTAGAGTTTGTATAGTTCCTGGTGAAAAGCCTCCAGCTCTGCTATCATCGGCCGGATTGTGCGCACCATCTTTTCGTACGCCGAGTGAAAAGCTTCGGTCTGTTCGAGCATGCCGGCCTGATTATCCTCCTCGACTGCGGTTTTCAAATTCTGCAGAACGGTTTTAAGGTTTTCTAAACCGGAATCCCAGTCCGCTTGTTTATCGCGCAGAATCCCTGGTAGAGATGCCCCATAGACCTTTGCTGCCAATTCTTCGACCTGAGGAAGGAGCTCTTTGATCATGGCATAATCTTTTTCCGGGTAGGCCGTATGCCAGAGAGGATAGACGACCTCATGCAGGTCGCGGAGTTCCGGCACAGCCGCAGAAAGCTCTTCCTGACTGATTTCCGCTTTTGCCGCGGGCTCTTCTGCTGTCTGGTTATCCTCTATCTGTCCCTGACAGGAAACTGAAAATACTACAGCCAGTACAATAAACAGAATCAAAAACCAATTAGTACGCTTGTTCATCTCTCCTCCTGCGGTTATTTAGCCTTCCGATATCAGTCAGAACTATATAACACCGACACACTCCTGGTGTCAAACACGACAATCCATCGATATGTATTATATTAGCCTCGATCACACCATGCAGGTTGACGAAGCCATGGCCCTGTGATAAAAGCTGTATTTCCGACGATGTTTCGCCGGATGACCAGACAGGCCCCATGCACGCTACTCTCAGCTCATCTATTTTCTTTCACTGTTTCATCTTCATATACATTTATATCCCAACGAATTTTTAAAGGAGGTACACGTATGTCTAAGAAGTCAATCCACTGTATCCTGGCCGTCGTCCTGTTCGGGTGCCTTTTTGTATCCGCACCCGTCCTCTATGGACAGCAGCTGGATGAGAAAGCCCTTAAAAACCTCAATTATCGAGAGATCGGCCCGACACGCCAGAGCGGGAGGTTTGTGGACTTTGCCTGGACGGCAAAGGAACCCAAGACCTTCTATGCCGCTACGGCCTCGGGCCATCTCTGGAAAAGCATGGACAACGGGCTCACCTGGGCTCCTCAGTTCACCAATGAGAAGGTCTTTTCCATCGGTGACGTGGCCGTGGCGCCCTCGGATCCGAAGATCGTCTGGGTGGGGAGCGGCGAGGCCAACAACAGTCGCAGCGCCTACTGGGGCGACGGCATGTACAAATCCATGGACGCCGGCAAGACCTGGACCCACATGGGCCTGGATGAATCGCACCACATCGGCGCCATCGAGATCCACCCCACGAATCCCAATGTCATTTACGTGGCGGCTCTGGGACACCTCTACTCCGAGAATCCTGAGCGCGGGCTGTACAAGACAACAAACGGCGGCAAGACCTGGGACAAGGTCCTGGATGTCGTGGTCAAGGGCAAGAACATCGGCGTGGTGGACTGCGTCATGCATCCCACCGATCCCGACACCCTCTATGCGGCCACGTTCGACAAGGTGCGCAAGCCCTACACCTACAACCTGGCCGGCCCTGGAAGCCGCATCTACAAGACCACGGACGGCGGAAAAAATTGGACCAAGCTGGGCGGCGGGCTGCCAGAGGGCATGATCGGCCGCATCGGCCTGTCCATTTTTCTGAGGAATCCCGACATCATCTACGCCTGCGTGGAAAACGCAAACAAAAAGGGGATGTCAGAGGAGGAGAGATACCAGGAGCTCCTCGACGACAAGGCCAGCCGGGGCATGATAGACGGCGAGATCTACCGGTCAGACAACGGCGGCGAGACCTGGACCAAGGCCAATGCCGAGGATGAGAACATCGGCGGCGGGCCGGGTTATTACTACGGCCAGATCATCGTAGATCCCAACAACGACAAGGTCGTACACGTCGTAAGCGCCGCCTCCTGGGGCACACGGGACGGCGGCAAGAACTGGCTGCGCAGGCCCCTGGGATTCGGCGGAGACGACCACTGCCTCTGGATCGATCCCGAGGACTCAGAGCACATGCTGCTCGGATATGACCACGGCCTCGGCGTGACCTGGGACGGCGGCAAGAACTGGTATCACCCGGACAACCAGTCGCTGGCACAGCTCTATGCCGTAGGTGTCGACAACTCCTATCCCTACCGCGTGGCCGGTGGGCTGCAGGACAACGGCTCCCACATGGGCCCCTCCACCAAGCGCGACGGCACCCCCATCCGGTTCGAGGACTGGGACCGGGTCGGCGGCGGCGACGGCATGTACAACGTGTTTGACTGGAAGACCAACCGGTACCTGTACAACGAGTCACAGTTCGGGCCGCTTTCCCGCCGCGACCTCAAGACCGGCGAGGCCAAATCCATCGCCTACCGCCAGGACCGCGACATGCGCTGGAACTGGAATGCCCCCATCCACGTCTCCTGGCACGACAGCAACGTCATCTACCACTGCGGCAGCAAGGTCGTCCGTTCCCCCATGCGCGGGGAATACTGGGAGGTGATCAGCCCCGACCTCACGACCAATAACCCTGAATTCCTGACCACAGGCAAGGGCGGAGACGGCAACATCCAGTACTGCACCATCACGACCTTCGACGAATCGCCCCTCGATCCCAACATCCTGTGGGTGGGCACAGACGACGGCAACGTCCAGGTGACACAAGACATGGGCAAGACCTGGACCCTCTGCAACGCCAACATCACCGGCAACCCGGGCTACTGGGTGAGCCGGGTGGCGGCCTCCCATACCCTCCCCGGCACCGCCTATGTGTCCTACACCGGCTACCGGCGCGACGATTTCCGTGCGTTCCTGTACAAGACCACCGACTTCGGCAAGACCTGGACCTCCATCACGGCCAACCTGCCGGCCGAGCCCATCAACGTCATCCGCGAACACCACGCGAATCCCAACCTGCTCTTTGTGGGTACCGAGTTCGCGGTCTATGTCTCTCTCAACGGAGGCGAGAACTGGATCCGGATGAAGAACAACATGCCCACGCAGCCGGTCCACGACCTGAAGATCCACCCCCGCGAGAACGACATCATTGTGGCCACACACGGCCGCGGCGTCTACATCGCTGATATCTTCCCGCTCCAGGAGCTCACAGACACGGTCCTGGCCGCGGATGCCTACCTGTTCAGCGTCGAACCCAAGGTCAAGTGGGTGAGCAACTCCTCTCCCAACTATGCCACCTACAACTTCTCGGGCGAGAGCGAGCCGCTCGCATCGGCTATCTATTACTATCTGAAAGACAAACCCGCGGGCGAGGTCAAGGTCTCCATCTACCAGGGCAAGGTCCTGATCAACGAGATAAAGGGGACCACCGAGCCGGGCATCAACAAGGTCTACTGGAACTGGGACATCCGCAAGGAGCTGTCCGAAGCCGAGAAAAAGGCGGCACAGCAGAGAATGGAGCGATTCCGCCAGATGGGGTTCAGCCCCCGCGGGAGGCAGATGGATCCCAACTTCAGCTATTCCCCTGCCTCTGAGGGCACCTTCACCGTGGTGCTCACGGTGGGAGACAAAAAGTTCAAGAAACGGGCCGTGCTGATGCAGGACCACTGGTTCAGGCCCAACTACTGATCGTAACTCAGGAACGGTTCACGGCTTCCCCCTGGCCGCAGCATCGGGCAGGGGGAGGCCGTTCTCTTCGCTCAGCCTCTTCAGCTCATTCAGGGACCAGGCCTTCGTGTAATCGTAGAAACAGGAATAGGGATCCCTGAGCAGCCCCAATACCTCCCGCACCTGTGGATCGCACCACTCCGGGACGCGGCGTTCCACGAATCCCAGCCTTTTGCCGCTCAGCTTCAGGGGGATCAGGGGTTTGACCCTCGCATGAGTCAGGCCCAGTGGGCTTAGGCCCTCCTGCAGGATCTTGTGCTTCGCTTTACGGATCCGGCGTTCGCCCACTTGGTGCAGGATCTGCATGTATTTCTCGAACAGGAGCCATTCGTTCACGAGCAGTGCGATCTCCACTGAACTGAGGGCCCCCCAAAACTCGACGGGTTGGGGCAGGCTGATGAATCGTCCCAGCATGAACATGCCGGCAGAGAAGCCCATCCTCCTTTCTGTGCGAGCCTGCCCCAGGGCCGCACGGAAGAACCGGATCTTCCTCTCCAGGGTCAGGAGCCTGAAGGCCGTGTTCTGCTTCAGGTGGTCGCCCATGTCACTCTTGAAGATACTTTCGACGTACAGTTCCGGGTTGCGGTCGTACCAGCTGTTGACGAGTCCGGCGGCCTTTTCCCTCTCCCCCCTGAGCTCAAGCGTCACCAGGCGGATGATCTCTGCCAGGCTCAGTGCCTCCCCCAGCCTCAGGTCGGCCACCAGCCCGTTATAGGCGCGGTACGCGCGGGCCATCTGCTCGAAAGCCTTGACCTCAGCTGGCTCGAGAGTGACCGGATCTCCCTTCAGATAGCGGATCAACCGGGCGGGCTTGAAGCGGGCCTGGCCCTTGTACAGGCAGCGCTTGCGGCTCGAGATGGTGACCCATTCACCCTCCCGGATTTCTACTCCCGCCTCATTGACCAGGCGATGGCCTCCATCCTTGATCATGCGGACACCATGTTTTCCCAAGTCGAGCAGCGCGGGCAGCCCGAAACTCTGACAGATGGTGATGACATGGATGGCCGCCGATGTCAGGCTGACAATGGCATCGACCTCTCCCATGACCACGGTGTCATTCGGCTCGAAGGTGGATTTACAGAGGCAGACCTTCTGGCCGGCCTTCTTATGCAGGAGCGCGGCCTCGGCGGAAAAGAACATCTGCACCAGAACGGCTGTCCGCGGGAGCACCGAGGCGGCCGAACTGAAAAATGTCAGATCCTGGAATGAATCCGGGTCGATGGCATCCGACTCGATCTGCTTCAGGTGAAAGGGCCGGATCAGCTCGGGGACGCGGTCCTTGCCGATCGTGCCTTGATCATACATGTCCATCACCGAGATGAATGCGGACCGGCCTGTGATCTCAGAGGGATTCAGCTGCAGCAGGTTGAAGAACTCGTACCGGTCCGTGATGTCGGTCGCGAACTCTATGGTGACAGGCGATCTGAACCTGGCCTCCAGGTAGTACAGGGTCGGTATGAACCTGTACACGGCGGGATAGTCCTCCTTGATGAGTTCCTTGTCGACAAAATCCACCTTTTCGCTCTCCACGGATCCGGCCATGATCTGTTCACCGAAGATCCGGCGCGCACTCTCGATCTGTCCCCCGCTCCCTGTCCGCGGATGGCGACTGAAGATGACTCCCACACGAGAACGCTCATCCCGCACGGTACAGATCATCCTCTGGAGTATCAGGGAGGGGAAGTGCTCCTCGCCCCGCGAGAACGTCATCATCAGGTCCAGGTTGTTCTCGTAGTACCTGAAGGCCTGCTCCACAAAGAACGCGGTCTGTCGGTAGGGATCCTGCACGAGGAGCGGATCGATGGCATTGACCCTGCGGACGGCGCGGGCAACCTGGACATCCAGGCGCTCCTCGGGGATCCATCCCGATCCAAATACCAGATCATGCCCTTCGGGATCCTGGGCCAGGAGGATGTTTTTGATGTTGTTCAGGAACATCTTGTAGGCCGGCTCTTCGCCATAGTGGCGGACCAGGGCCGGGATGGTGGATTCGGTGACTCCGACATTCAGAAAGGTCGGCATGATGCCGGGCATATAACACGGCATGGCACAGCGGAACGCATAGATCAGGGGTGTCTCGGCCGAACCCATCTGCTGGATGGTGAGCCGCTCCAGGATGTCGAGTGCCCTCTGGATATGGCGCTCTCGCACTAGATCTGGGAGCCGGTACAGCGCAGAACTCAAGATGACAAAATCAGGAACCGGGTAGCCGCCGCGGCTCAGGCCCAGGAGTGTAGCCCCCTTGTTGGAGATCAGCTCTTCGGGATGATCCAGAGAGCTCGTGCAGGGGATGACGTAGTCGTTGCCTTCATCGGGGAAGCTCCGGTAGTAGGGCTCTCGTTCCTCGAGATAGCTCAAGATCCTGAGGTTGATCTTTTCCATTGCCCCGGCCTCTCCATGGGACTCCCGGAGCAGCAGATCCACGTAAACGATGGCACGGGCGAGGTCGCTCTGGATCAGGAACGGCAGGTCTATGTCCCGTACCGGGAGCTCCCCCAACCGCTGGCGCTCCTGGTCATAGAGCTCGACTATAGGATTCAGCGTCCCCTCAGGCTGCGGCGGTGACTTCCCGGCCAGGTGGGCCCTCATCCCGGAAATGAGCGCACGCCTGTGGGGATAGTTGCCCCGCACCATCAGGTGCGCGATCGCCTCCCGGGGGATGCGTGCCATTTAGCCTGCCGGCCGCTCTTCCGCCGTATCCTACTTGGAGCGGTACTTTTCGAACCAGGCCCTGAGATAGAGCTGCTGCAGGAGGCGGTGAGACGGCCTCCTCCAGCCGTGGAACTCGTCCGGCATGCGGACCAGCAGAGTATCTTTCTTGAGCATCTTGAGCGCCCTGTAGTACTCCTCGCTCTGGGTCATGGGCGTCCTGAGGTCCGCCTCTCCGGTCATGACCATGGTGGGCGTTGTAACATTCTTGACGTAGTGCAGGGGAGAGCGCACTGCATATTCCATGGGATCCTCCCAAGGATATTGATGGAACTGGCGATACCAGTTGGGGCCGTCGGTGGTCCCGACAAAGGAATGCCAGTTGATGACCGGGCGCATGGACACGGCTGCTGCAAACCTGTCGGTGTGCCCCACGATCCAGGCCGTGAGGACCCCTCCCCCGCTGCCGCCGCAGACAAAGAGGTTGCGCGTATCGATGAAACCTTTGGCGATGGCCGCGTCCACACCCGCCATGAGGTCGTCGAGGTCCTTGCCCGGATAGGAGTACTGGATCCCGTTGACAAAATCCTGGCCGTACCCGGTGCTCCCGCGAGGATTCATGAACAGCACGGCATAGCCCTGAGCGGCAAAGTTCTGCCAGGCCCAGTTGAAACGCACCGAGTACATGGACCAGGGGCCACCGTGGATATAGAGCATCATGGGATACTTCTGGCCGGCTTCGAACTCTGCGGGTTTCATCAACCAGCCCTGGAGGTCCAATCCATCGGGCGACTTGAACCAGAGCTCCTCCACCTCACCGAGCTTGACTCCGGACAGCACATCGGCGTTGACATCCACCAGGTGCTTCATGTCTCCCGGGTCCTTCAGGTTGTAGGTCACCAGGTCACCCGGCAGGTAAAACGAGGAAACGGTCGAGGCCACCTGGCCATTCTTCGCCAGGGACAGGCCCGACAGGTAGTGGACTCCACTCGTGACCTTCCGGATCTTCCCGGCAGTGGTCACGTAGTAGAGGTTCGATTCGCCCTTCTCGGCCATTGTATAGTAGACTCCGTCGCTGTCAGCGGCCCAGGTCACGCTGGAAGGGGAATTGGGGAGGTCGCCAGCCAGAAGTTTCTTCCCTTCTCCGTCAAATTCCATCAGATAGAGGCTGGAGAGATGACTGGTATAATTCCGGTCGTCGTATCCTGTGTAGGCGATCCTTCTGCCGTCTGGGGAAACGCGGGCGCCGCGGTCGGGCCCCTTGCGGTCGGTCAGCGTTGTGATCTCCAGCGTTTTCAGATCCACGGAATAGATCTCGGAATCGCCCCTCTGATATTCGGCATCGGGTTTGCGGATGGCACTGAAAAAGATCGCAGATCCGTCTGCGGACCATTGCGGGTCACTGTGCGAGTAGTCGCCGGAGGTCAATCGGCGTGGTGTCCCTCCCAGCTCCGCATCCAGCACGTAGATATGCGTGTACCCTTTGGGCACGGGGCCGCGTCCGTCCCTGGCCCAGGTCAGGCGGTCCACGATGGTCGGACCGGCCGCCCACTTGGCTCCCTTGGGCTTCTTGACCATCTTCACGGCCAGCAGGGGTTTCGTGTCGGGCTCGAAGGACGTGAACGCCAGCATACTGCCGTCGGGGGACCAGCGCAGTCCGCTCGGAGCCCTGTCCAGGTGTGTGAGCTGAGCCACCTCGCGTGTGTCCAGCCACATCACATGGATCTGGGAAGTCCCGTCGCGGTCGGACATAAAGGCGATCTTTTTCCCGTCCGGAGACCATGACGGCGAGGAATCGCTCCAGTCGCCGTGGGTAAGCTCCCTGATGCGTGTCCCCTCCACGTCCACGATCCAAAGGTTGGAGCGGGACCGGTCATTCATCTTGTCGACCCATCCCCGGCTGAAAAGGATGTGTCGCCCGTCAGGGGAGATCATGGGGCTGCGAATCGACTCCATCTCCATAAACGTATCGTCTGTCAGGAACTTGTTATTCTGTGCCTCCACTGGGGTCATCACCAGGCCCAGGCAGAATGCCACAGACACACACAACAGGATGGGAAGGGAAGATGCTTTACTCATGGTTGGGTCCTCCTTTGGTTCTCTACGGTCCTCTCCCCCAAATGTATTAAATCCGCTGCCGAAATACAAACGCTTTTCCATCTTCCGCAGGTAACAGATCTGCCTTCATTCATCGAAACCGCATAGGCCGCAATTTAAAGGTACGGCTAGATGTGGTAATCGCAGGAAGGGATAATGCAGCGCTAGCTGTCCGCATGGGATCGACATCAGCCTCAGGTTGCGGGACCTGGGCCGACTGCTCTCGGTCTTGAGGTACGCAGGTCAGGGCGTCAGGGCCTGCCGGAGTGCCCTGTTCCAGCCGGCGAGGAGCGCGTCCCGAGTCACGGGAACCATGTTTGGCCGAAATTCCCGCTCCAGGACCCGGATGCGGCTCAGTTCCTCGGCATCTTTCCAGAAACCGCAGCCCAATCCCGCCAGGAAGACGGCACCCATCGAGGTGGACTCGATAACTGCAGGGCGGATCACAGGCCGGTCGAGGATGTCCGCTTGGAACTGGAGGAGGAGATCATTTGCTGCCGCTCCACCGTCTACTGTCAGCTGCGCCACCTCAACTCCGGCTTCTTCCTCCATCAGGACCAGCACGTCTCTGGTCTGGTAGGCCATGGACTCAAGGGCCGCGCGGATGATGTGGTTGCAGTTGGCTCCCCGTGTGAGGCCGGTGATGAGGCCGCGGGCCTCCATGTCCCAGTGGGGAGCCCCCAACCCCACAAAGGCAGGAACCAGATAGACACCGGCGTTGTCCTCCACGCTGCGGGCCGCCTCCTCGCTGTCAGGGGAGGCGGTCAGGATCCCGATCTCGTCCCGCAGCCACTGGAGCGCCGCGCCGCCGATGAATACTGAGCCCTCGAGCGCAAAGCAGGGGGAGCCCGCCCCGTCCACCGCCAGCGTAGTCAGGAGCCCCTTGCGAGACATCACAAATTCCGGGCCGGTGTTCATGAGCAGGAAACACCCGGTGCCATAGGTGTTCTTGATGCTGCCTGGCTCGAAACACGCCTGACCGAAAAGGGCCGCCTGCTGGTCCCCAGCCACGCCGAGGATGGGCACACTCCCGAGCTCGGGAAACGCAGCAACAGCACCGAATTCACCAACCGACCGCCTCACTTCCGGCAGCATGCCCATAGGTATCCCCAAAAGATTGCATAGCTCCGGATCCCACTGCATCTCCCTCAGGTTGAAGAGCAGCGTACGGGAAGCGTTGGTGTAATCGGTCACGTGGCTGGCGCCTCCGGTCAGCTTCCAGATGAGCCAGCTGTCGATGGTGCCGAAGCACAGGTCCTCGGGATCCGGGACACCCTCCTGTTCCAGGATCCAGCGGATCTTGGTGCCGCTGAAATACGCATCCATCGGGAGGCCGGTCTTGGAGCGGAACAGGTCTTCATGGCCCTTAAGCCTGCGGCACATATCTGCCGTGCGCCGGCACTGCCAGACTATGGCATTGCTCACCGGCTTTCCACTCCGGCGCTCCCAGACCACGGTAGTCTCTCTCTGATTAGTGATGCCGACAGCCAGGATGCTCTCCCCGGCGACACGCAGCTCAGCGACCACCTCCTGGACGGATTCCCAGATCTCGTTGGGATCGTGTTCCACCCATCCCGGACGCGGGTAGATCTGGGTGATCTCCCGGTAGGCCGAGGCCCGGATCCGGGCATCGCGGTCGACCAGCACGGCCGTAGTCCCCGTGGTTCCCTGGTCTATGGCCAGGATATATTCGTGAGGCATGACTCAGCGTTCGGGTTCAGCGGTCGCTGCTCCTGACATGTGCGTCCAGCCAGTCGACGATGTCCTGGAGCACCTGCTCCCTCTCCGGCTCGTTCAGGATCTCATGGTACAGTCCCTGGTACATCTTGAGAGCGCTGTCTGTGGAAGCGGCGTTTTCAAAGAGACGGCGGCTCCCTTCCGGTTCTGTGATCCTGTCGTCACTCCCCTGCAGGACCAGGAGTGGGAGCGTGAAGGCGTTCATCCGTCCCCGGACGTACCGGCCGGCCCTGACCAGCTCCGAACCGGTCCTCATGAGCACACCCTTCCGGTAGATCAGCGGATCGCTGTCATATGCCTGGACAACAGCCGGATCCCGGGATATGTGATTCTGGTTGATCTTGACTGCATGGAGCCTGGGCAGGATGCGTCCGATCAAAGCAGCTGCCTGAAGGAGCGGAGGCGGGACCTCATTGCTCAGATGGACGGCCGGGGCGCTCAGCACCACCCCCCGGACCCGGGGCTTTTGGTCCAGGGCATAGAAGGTCACGATGACCCCCCCCATGCTGTGCCCCAACAGGAACAAAGGCCTCCCCGGCAGCCGGGCCCGAACCCTGTCCAGGAAGAGATCGAGGTCATTCAGGTACTCTTCGAAGCTTTCCACATAGAGGCGCAAGCCATTGGACTTCCCATGGCCGCGCAGGTCGAAAGTATCTACCGCATAACCGTTCTCAGTGAGATACCGTGCGGTGTCCTGATAGCGGCCGCTGTGCTCAGCCAGGCCGTGCACCAGGACGATGCCGGCCTTGGGCTCTTGCTCCGGCCGCCACCATCGCTCGAACAGCTGAATCCCATCCAGCGCAGGGAAAGTGCTGGCCTCCTCCTCTGGAATCATCGTGTCTTCCCCTTTCTGTTCCATCCCTTGGCTTTTCTCCCGGATTTGAAATATGCGGTAATGTATATCAGGCCGTTCTTGTGTGTCAAGCCTGCCAACCTCCCCCACATGTGTTCCCACCCGCCCAGGGGGGTTTGGGGATTCGGGTATTCCAGTCCACCGCCATCTCTCCACCCCAACCACCCGCCTTATAAGGAGGGGGAGGGATGAGGGAAGGGAGGGGTAGAGTGTTGCAGTTGCATGGCCGATCCAACCGGGTCAGGCGGTGTCTACGGAGCAGGCTTAAGCGTGCTCGATGTTCGTGTGGCCGCTGATCTCCGAGTTGACGGTGCAGAGGTCCCGGGGGGAAAGCTTGTGTACGTCGCCGTTCCCGGTCAGGCGGGCAAAATTCTCGAGCTCCCGGGTCGACACATTCAGGAAGTTTTCCAGCTTGCGGGCTGAGACATCCACATTCAGCCGACTGCGCAGCTCCACGTTCTGCGTGGTGACCCCCACCGGGCAGGTGCCTGTGTCGCACTGCCGGTACTGCTGGCAGGCGCACGCCATCAAGGCCGCCGTTCCGATGGCGACGGCATCCGCTCCCATGGCCAGAGCCTTGGCGAAGTCCGAGGAAACCCGCAGTCCGCCCGTTATGACAAGCGAGACGTCTTCGGCGCCCTTCTCGTCGAGGAACCTGCGGGCCCTGTGAAGGGCGAAGATGGTCGGGAGTGAGGTGGCGGCCTTGACGACTTTGGGAGAGGCTCCGGTGGCGCCCGGGCGGCCGTCGATGGTGATGAAATCCGGGCCGGCCGTCACCGCCACATCCAGGTCCTCCTCGATATGGCCAGCCGCCAGCTTGATCCCGATCGGCTTGCCCCCCGTCTTGTCCCTCAGCCAGTCCACCTTGGCTTTCAGTTCCGCCGGCGTGGTGATATCCTCGAAATGGGAGGGGCTGAGGATGTCCTCCCCAACCGGGAATCCCCGCACTGCGGCGATCTCCTCCGTCACCTTGGCAGCGGGCAGATGTCCTCCCATGCCCGGCTTGGATGACTGTCCGATCTTGATCTCGACCGCATCCACCCTCTGCAGGTTCTCATCTGTGACGCTGTACAGGTTGGGTACATATTCAAAGATGTATTTGTGAGAACTGATCAGGGATTCGTTCAGGATCCCCCCCTCCCCCGAACACATGGCGGTCTTGACTGCGGCGCTCCCCTTGGCCAGGGCCAGCTTGACCTCCCGGGACAGGGCGCCGAACGACATGTGCGTGATAAAGACCGGAGTCTCGATGACCAGGGGGTGTGCGGCCTTTTTGCCGATCACCGTGCGGGTGTTCACCTCTACGTCTTTATTCAATGGAAGGCGGGCCAGCTGAGCCCCGCGGATCAGGATGTCCTCCCAAGAGATCACCGGGCGCTGCGTGCGCATGGGCTCGGTAACCGATTCCACCGTGGCCGACATCCGGTGTATATCCGCCATGTGGATCTCCAGGTCGTCCTGTTTGCGTTTCCATTCTCCCAAGTAGCTGTGCAGGTCCACGAGGTCTTCGTGGAGGACGGTGATGGTGTGGGGCCTGCCGCACTTGGGGCAGACCGAGGTCTGCATGACCTCCAGGGTCTCCTTGACCTCATCCTCCACGGGCATGAGGTGTGTCTTGTCGGCACCGCAGATGGGACACTCCCAGCTGTCGGGGAAATCCTCTGGTTTGGTCCCGGGCTTGATCTTGGTGTGGACATCCCCTATTGCGTCGTCATACTCATAGACGTTGCAGACGTTGCAGCGATATTTCATGATCGTTTCTCCCTTTCCGCCCCGCATTACCAGACGATGCCGTAGTCGTCCCCGTAGTTGCTGGATCCGCCCCAGAAGCTCCCGTGTTTCCAATCGAAGAAGATGGCATTGATGGGCCCCGAAGTCTTGCGGCGCACATCGATGGTATAGCCCATATCCCCCAGAACATCCCTGTCAACCTCGGGGACGCTCTCGTTCAGGGTCAGCCTCCCCGGCTCCACCTTGTGCAGTTGGAAGGAACCCCGCATCTGATAGCTCGTGATGTTGGCGGCTTCGCAGGCCTCCTGAACGTTCATACCGAATTCCACCATGTTCAGAAAAAACTGGACCAGGTTCTGGTCCTGGGTATCCCCTCCCTGGACCGCGAAGGACAGGTAGGGCCGGCCCTCTTTCAAGGCCATCCCAGGGGTTAGGGTGGCGCGCGGCCGCTGACCGGGACGGACCACGTTGTAGGGATTCTCCTCGGGGTGGACCACGAAACTCTGAGCCCGCTGGCTCAAGGCAATCCCTGTCCGGCCCGCGATTACTGGGGGGATCCAGCCCCCGGATGGCGTGACGGATACGACCCAGCCTTCCTTGTCCGCGGCCTGGATGGACGTGGTCCCGGTCCAGAAGCTCTCCTCTAACTCAGCCCGCTCTTCCTCGCTCAGCTCCTTCTTATCCGGGTCCGGAATGTTCGTCCAGTTATCGAGATAATCTTTGTAGGGGTTGGTGCCGCCCTGAAACGGATAGGGATCCCCAGGCCGGGCGTCAGGATCGTTCGTATTCCGGTTGAGCTGTTTGAGCCGAGCCTCCGCATATTCCTTGGAGAGGAGGCCCTGAAGCGGTTCCTCCGGTGGGACATAGGGATCGCCGTAGTAGAAATCGCGGTCCGCAAAGCAGAGGTTCATGACCTGGTAAAGAGTGTGGATGTAATTAACGCTGTTGTATCCCATCTTCTTCAGATCGAGCTTCTCCAGCATGTTCAGCATCTGCAACATGACGGGGCCCTGGACCCAGCAGGTCAGTTTGTAGACCTCGATGCCCTTATAAGTGCTCATGACCGGTTCTTCGAGGTAGCACTCCCAATCGGCCAGGTCCTGCATGGTGATGAGGCCCCCCTGCTCCTGGGTGCTCCGCACCAGCTCCTCGGCGATGTCTCCCTTGTAGAAACGTTCATAAGCGGCGTAAATGGCCTCTTTGCGGCTCTTGCCTTCAGCCAGCGCCTGCTGCTCCGTTTCCACCAGTTTTTTCAGGGTTTCGACAAGGTCGGGCTGGCGGAAGATCTCTCCGATATGGGGACCCTCATGATCCTCACCCAGGTGGGGAAGGAACAGGGCCTTGGAATAGGGCCAGAGCTTGAGCCTGTCCTTTCGGCTTTCGATCCTGTTGACCGTGTCCTTTTCCATGGGATAGCCCTCTGCCATCTGGATGCTTGGCTCCAGCACGTCTTCGAGGCTCAGGGTACCGAACTCGGCCAACATGGTCAGCAGGCCTCCCGGAGTCCCGGGAGTCACAGCAGACAGGGGGCCGTCCTCTGGCGGAAAATCCAGATCCTTTTCCTTAAAGAAATCGGCGGTGGCCCCCGTCGGTGCCACTCCCAAAGCATTGATGCCGATGACCTTCTTGGTCTTGGGGTTGTAGATCAGGGCCTGGGTCTCCCCTCCCCAGCTCAGCACATCATACATCGTGCAGGTCGCCCCCAGCATGGCGCAGGCGGCATCGACAGCATTGCCTCCCTTCTGGAACATCATGGCACCGGCTGTGGCGGCGATGGGCTTGCCCGTTATGGCCACCCAGTGCCGTCCGTGCAGGACGGGCTTCTCGTGCTGTGTGAAGCTCAGGCCGTTGCAGCAGAGAACAAGTGCAAGAAGCAGAACACCGGGCTTCCACAGCGTCCAAAGGGGGGAAGTGGTCCTTAAAAGTCTCATGAGTATCCTCCGTTCATCGATACACAAAAAGATGAAAACACAGCCAATCTGGCAAACATATAAAAACTATTAAAACAAAAAAAAAAGAATAATAAACAAAATATGCCGGCTCGGTCCAATGGCCGAAAACGACGCAGCAGCCTGGGCGGCTCAGGATGCCGCGAAAGCTGCCGGCCTGGAACCAGGACCTATTTGATGGTCTCTTTCTCTGCCATCTCCATGCGGGCCCGGAACTTTTCCATCAGTTCCGCATTGAGGTCGAGGGGAGGCTTCGCGTCTTCCGGAAGGAAGGATTCATAGGGATGCTCTTCCTCATACGCCTTGAACTCCTCCCACATGGCTTCCAGCTCGGCAGGCTTCTGAAAAAGGTCGATAGCCGTGGCAGCCATGACCTTGGCCCCGGCATTCAGCCCCTTCCAGGCTGTGGAACCGTAGTTGGCCGCCACACAGGACCAGTGATGCCCGATGTTGCCCGGGACCTGTCCCGGGAAAACCAGTGTGGTGGTGGGTACCACGCGGGTCACCTCGCCCACATCCGAGGACCCCCCCCCAGTGAACACCGGCGAAGGCCCGCGCAAGGGCATATACTTGGTGGGCATCCCTCGCTCGTTCCGGCCCAGTTCCTTCTGCAGCGCCTTGGCAAAGGCATGCTCTTCTTCCGTCCATTCCGGCATGCCCACGATCTCGATGTTCTTGAACATAAGCTCTGCAAGGCGTTTATTGGCATTGCGCTGATGGATGGCGGAGAGGAGACGCAACTCTGCGAGCTCCGTCCCCGTGGCCAGCGCCGCGGCTTTGGCGCAGTTGACCACACGATCATACATGTCCGTGACACGCTCGTCCGTGTTGCGTATGTAGTACCAGACCGAGGCGCGATCCGGGACCACATTGGGCGCCTCGCCGCCGTGTATGATGACATAGTGCATGCGGTAGGTGTAGAACAGGTGTTCGCGCAGGTAGTTGGCGGCGATGTTCGTCAGCTCGACCGCATCCAGCGCGCTCCGGGCCATCCAGGGAGCTCCGGCGCCGTGAGCGGTTATGCCTTTAAAAGTGAAGATCACAGAATACATGGCATTGCCGCCCTTGCCATATCCTGTGGCCAGGGTGCTGCTGCTGTGGTTGTCGATGACGGCATCCACACCCTCGAACAGCCCGGCCTTCACCATATAGGGCCGGCTGATCAGGGTTTCCTCGGCAGGCGAACCGAAAACCTTGATGGTGCCGGATAGGTTGTGTTTGGCCATGGCCTGTTTCACCGCGATGGCCGCGGCAGTGGCCGCAGTTCCCATGAGGTTGTGTCCGCACCCGTGTCCCGGAGCCCCTTCTACCAGTGGATTCTGCGTGGGATCACGTCCTGTCTGTGAGAGCATGGGCAGAGCATCGTACTCACCCAGGATACCGATCACAGGCTTCCCGGATCCATAGCTGGCCACGAAACACGTTGGCATGCCCGCGGCGCCCCTCTCTACCGTGAAACCGGCCTCTTCCAGGGTGTCGGCCAGGAGCTTGGACGACTTGAACTCCTGCATCCCGAGTTCGGCGAACGACCAGATGGAATCCGAGATGTTTCCGAACTTCTCCACGACCTGGGGCTGAGCGAGCCAATCCAGGACGAGCTGTTTTTCTTTGGTGATCTCGGCCTTCTCTTCATCGGCGTTTACTCCCCAGATCGCGGTTCCAGGAATCAGCACCACCAGGGCCAGCAGGATCACACTTCCCCTTACTATCCTCATTCTCATGCTACCTCCTCTCTCTACTCTTACAGGCAACGAAGCTGAGTTATCCACACAGGATCGGGCAGATCGGGATTCACATGGAAGGCGGTTTCTGGCTTCGATGGCTGTATCACAAGGGATTAGATTATATCACGCGCTCGTGACAGTCAAGATTCCATTGCCCGCGCATTTTAGATTCTCAAGCTTGCGGTATTGAGATCGGCCGGGGAAGCCGAAATACTCAGCGGTCTTCCAGGAAGGAGAGCATGACGAGGCCGATGGCGGTGTTGTCGAGATACGGGCCGCGGACCGGATCCTCCTTGTCGGCGTAGACCTGGAAACGGGCGCTTCCGGCCCCCTTGGCAAAGAAGGGAACCAAAGAGTTGGTGTGGCCGCCGATGTTCCACTGTAGGGAAGGGATTTCTCCACGGCCGCGGCCATGCAGGGGGATCCACTCCGGGGACCCGCCATCATCACCGTGCTGCAGTTCACCGGATCCGGGCCCAGTGAGGTACCCCGTCTCATGATCGCTGGTCACGATGACCAGGGTTTCCTTCCAGCTGCTGTTGGCCTCCACCCACTCCATGACGGCTTCCACGGCCCTATCAAAATCGAGCTGCTCCTCGATCATGCGGCCGGTCTGGTTGTCGTGGGCCGCCCAGTCCACGGCTCCCCCCTCCACCATGAGGAAGAATCCGTCCCTGTCCTCGTCGAGCACGTTGAGGGCCCCCAGTGTCATCTCCCTCAGTGTGGGGACTGACTCGAGCAGGGGCACCGCAAAGGGTTCGGCCTGGCCATCACCCATCCTGTCCTGCTGCAGTGTTGCGTAGATCCGAGGGATACCGAGCACCCGGCCGGGGGTGGGTCCGGACGCGAGTGCGATGAAATCCTCTCGGGTCTCGATCAGCGACCAGGGATCGTCTTCCCCGTCCTGGTCCGCATCTCCCCCGGCCCGGCCCAACTGGATCGCTTCCCAGATCTCCCTGCCACCGACATTTTTGTATCGGGGTTTCAAGCTCGGACGGCCCTGCTTGGTGTAGAGGGGATGGCCGCAGCCCATTAGCACATCCACGGCGCTCTCCAGGAGCATCTCCTGGGCGATCGACGGATAGTTGTTGCGGCTGGGATTATGGGCCGCAAAACATGCGGGCGTGGCATGGATGAAGTACACGGAAGACACAATTCCTGTGGATTTACCCAGCTGCTCGGCAGCCTCGAAGGAGGTAGTCAGGCGCTCTTTCTCTGAGTCCACATTGACGGCCCCGTTGTAGGTCTTCACACCCGTGGCCATGGCAGTGGCCGCGGCCGCCGAATCTGTCGCACCTTCCTCGACATAGGAAAAGACTCGCCAGGCGGAGTGGGGATCGTAATCCAAACCATCGGAGGGATGGGTGCTCATGGCGTATTTGACTGGGAACCGGGCATAGGCCTGGGCATCCGGGAGGCCGTAGGCATAGAGGCTGGCCGCATCCAAATGGTTGAAACCGCAGCCGTCCGCGATGAACAGGATCACGTTGCGAGGCACGCGTTCGCCCGGGCTGCAGGAGCCCATGGCGAGCAGGCCCAGCAGAACCAGCAGAATGGGGAGTACCGTTTCGAATTTAAAGCGTTTCATTTCAAGAACATGATTAAATAGCACAGACGGCCCGATCTGTCAATGAAGGGGCTGGGGATTCAGCTGACGATCCAGCCGCTCCCGAGGACGATGGTGAAGGCCCATTCCTCGGGGCCGCGCGCGATGTCGATGCCCAAACGCAGGCCCGGTTTGCGCGCTATGAAGTAACGGCCACCGAAGCCATAGTTGTACACTCGGTCCTTTCACTGGAATAATTTCTCTTCACTACGAACTTTTTGGGAGACACATGCGTCATAACAGATGAGGATGACGTGTATATGAGTGACTTCAATTTAAGAGGAGGGACAGCATGAGTCAGCATGTCCAGAAATTTTATTTCACCATTGTGATTATGGCGGCGGCTGCCCTGATGCTACCGGGGACCGCTTTCGCAAGCATCGAGGACACCATCGATAAATCCTTCACGGTCGATCCCGGCGGAACACTGAAGGTGGACACCAAGCGGGGATCCATCGAGGTGGAGGGCCACCGAGGGAACACGGTGGAGGTCAAGGTGATCCGGGAAGTGAAAACCTCGAATAAGGAAGAGGCCCAGGAGATCCTGGAAAAATTCCCCGTGGAATTCGAGCAGCGCGGAGACGACGTTTTCATCACCGCCACCTATGAGGAGCGCAACATCGTCAAGAAGCTGCTTGACAGTATGAACAAAAAGCTCCGAGTAAAGTTCGTGATCTCCGTCCCCGATGTCTACAACGTCGACCTGCGCACAAGCGGCGGCAGCATCCAGGTCCGCGGGCTGGAAGGCCGTGTACTCAGCCGGACCTCGGGCGGGAGCCTGACCTTTGACGGCATCGTCGGCGACATCGAGGGACGCACATCGGGTGGATCCATCAAGATCGGCAACGTGGATGGCAACGCCGACATCCACACCTCGGGCGGCAGCATCACGATCGAGAAAGCCGCCGGCGAGGTGGACGCCCACACTTCTGGCGGCAGCATCACGGTCCATGAGGTGATGGGCACGATCCAGGCCGACACCTCGGGCGGATCCATCAAGGCTTACATCTCCAGACAGCCGGAAGCCCCCTGCCGCCTTACTACTTCGGGCGGATCCGTAACGGTCACCATGGCCGACGACATCCGGGTCAATCTCGATGCACGAACATCCGGAGGACGCGTGAACACGGAATTCCCCGTGACCATAAAGGGTGAGATCAAGCGCACCAATCTTGAGGCCAAGATCAACGGCGGTGGGCCGGAGCTCTATCTACGCACATCTGGGGGATCGATCTACCTCAAAAAGAAATAACCGGCTTCAGCCATCCGATATTCAAGGCGGGGCGGCGAGAATGGCGCCGTCCCGTTTTTTTCTTTTGTACGTTAACCCTCTCTCACTATCCTACATTGGAGTGGGCTGCCATGCACGGACAGCTGGCTAAACAGAGGGACCTGTCTGTATGAGCCGCATGGGGTGGTTGGGTGGGTCTTCCGGCTGACTAGGCGAAACAGAGGGACCTGTCTGTATGAGCCGCATGGGGTGGTTGGGTGGGTCTTCCGGCTCATACAGACAGGTCCCTCTGCTCTGTGTAAAAATTATTTACAGGTGTAAAGAACCTGAAGCTGTTTTCTCAGGCCAGCCCCCCCCTATCTGTATTTTTATTAACATGTTAGGCCTGCCACTAATTTGGCACTAAATATGCATCACAAGGGGTGGAATGAAAATATCCTTGCTGTTCACCATGCCCACCAAAGGCAAGTTTCACTATAGAGTGGGCCCGGAGATTCTCCCTCCTTTATTTTCCCCTGACACTTACTCTTGGGCCCAAAGCAAAAGACTGCCCCTTTCTTAATCCGCCAAAAAACCCCAATTCCCCTAAAAAGGGGGCAGTCTATCTGGGGAACACTGTGGAGGATAGTTCACTAATTATTTGATCAGGTTGAGCCGCCCGTCTCCATAGAGATTGTCTTTCCCTGCGGGCCCCAGGTCGCGCGCCCGGGCCTTTAGGATGGCCAGGATCTGAGCGTTGGAATACTGGGTTTTCTCCTTCAAAAGG